>Ga0067045_1029975_pt1 | contig 17303 bp, 16 predicted proteins | sample TerdegcTABiofilm_FD_59184 | JGI IMG/M metagenome (GOLD analysis project Ga0067045, IMG submission 59184) | Combined Assembly of (Gp0054472, Gp0054536) Wastewater bioreactor microbial communities from Singapore -Terephthalate degrading... | reverse complement strand
AATAACTAAAAGAGAAACCAGGAGGCAATTATTGGAATACTTTCTGGCTTATCAACCATATGGCATAATCTTATTTGATATGGAGACCAGGAAATTTTCTGAAATAAGATTTCTACTTCCTTATTTTCGTTCCAGGTTGATTGAAAATTCTCTATTTTTTATATTTGGGGCTTTGTGTGCCATGTTAGTGGTATATCTATTCTTGGTCTAGGCGAAGAAAGAGGACAGAGATGAAAATAAAAAAAATAGGCATTATTGTTAATGAAGAAAAAGATAAAAACCTGAAAATTACAAGGCAAATTGTAAATTATTTAAATGAGCGAGGTGTTGAGGTATATTTACCTGAAAACATCTTTATATTTATGAAGAAAATGGCAAAAGTACATCTCCTCACAGAATCTGTACCAGAGTTAGATATATTTTTTTCCCTGGGAGGGGATGGGACGTTATTGAGGGTGACCAGATTAGCTTCCCTGCATAATATCCCGATCTGTGGTATAAATTTAGGCGGATTAGGGTTTTTAACTCAGATAGGTATTAAAGAAATTGAACACTATCTTCCCAGTATTCTGGACTGCAATTACCAGATTGAAGAAAGGATGATGTTATCTGGATATATTGTGAGGGAGCATAAAAGAAAAGGCAGTTTTTTTTGCCTCAATGATATAGTAGTAGCAAAAAAATTATATGCTCGATTAATTAATTTAGATATGTTTATTAACGAAGAGTATGTTATCGAGTATGCGGCTGATGGATTAATAGTTTCTACTTCTACAGGTTCCACAGCATATTCTCTTTCAGCTGGTGGACCAATTATTTATCCTGCTTTAAAGACAATAATTATTACTCCCATTTGCCCTCATACTCTTTCAGCGAGAGCTCTTGTTGTTCCTCATAGGGATAATATAAAATTAATTATCAAATCAAAAAGTGAAGAGGTAATGTTGACTGTGGATGGTCAGCAAGGCTTTGACTTAGCAGAAAACGATGTAATTGTGATTCAGAAAGCGAAATATAAGACCCAATTGGTAACCTTTCCCGAAAAGAGCTTCTATGGTATTTTAAGAAAAAAATTAAAATGGAGCGGTAGAGTTCTTCCCCATATTTTGGAAGATGAGGAATGGGCTTAATTCATGCTAAGTTACCTTAAGATTAAAAATTTTGCTTTAATAGATGAATTGTATGTGGAATTTGAAAAAGGGCTTAATGTTATTACCGGTGAAACCGGTGCTGGAAAATCAATGGTAATTGAGGCTATAAAGGTAATTTTAGGCTCGCCGATAAATCAGAATTGGATTAAGGATGAAAAAGAGACATTAGTAGTGGAGGCATTATTTGATCTGGATCCCCTTACTGAAAAACAATTACCTTATTTACAGAAATATGGCCAGATTTCTTTTCAGGACGAACAACTAATCATTAGAAGAGAGATAGATAAGAATAGGCGAAACAGGTGTTTCATTAATAACCAGCTTGTTCCTCTTTTCCATCTCCAGGAAATAGGTAATTATTTAATAGACTTACATGGTCAACATACCCATCAATCGTTATTAAATCCGAAAGCACATATTGAATTTGTTGATAGTTTTGGGAATAGTTCTTTTTCAGAGAAAAAAGAACAACTTTCTCTTTACTATAGACAGTGGCAGCACAAAGGTTCATTACTTAAACAAATGATTGAACAATACTCTGAAAGTGTGGCTAAAGAAGAATATTTTCAATTTCAATTGAAGGAGATTGAACAAGCAAAATTAAAAGAGGGGGAAGATCGGGAATTAGAGGAAATATTAAATATAATTCGTCATAAGGCAAAAATCAAAGAAATTATGGAAATGGCCAATGGAATTCTGTTTGAAGGAAGTGAGAAGGAAGAATCTCCAGTTTACGATATTTTAACCAGACTTATTACTAATTTTAATACTATTGCACATCTCGATCAAAATATTAATAATATAAAAGCACAGCTAACAGAGATCCAATTAAAAGTAGAAGATATCTCTTCTCAAATAATGGATTATAATGAGAAGATTGATCTGGATGTTTACCAATTACAAGAAATGGAAGAACGATTGAATATAATTAATAATCTAAAACATAAATATGGTTCTCAAATTAAGGAGATACTGGAATATTATGACCATTTACAAAAACAGTTAAATTCTCTGGAAGATAACCGAATAAAGATTGATAAACTGACTGAAGAATTAAGAGAATATGAAAAGATATTAATTGAGCTGTCTTTAGCATTAAGCAATCAACGCCAAAAAATTGCCCAACAATTGGAAAATGATATTCTTGGGGAACTGTCTGAACTGAATATGAAGGATTGTGTTTTTCAGATTAAGGTAGAGCAACAGGAAGATAAGAATGGAGTGCAAATTGGGAATCAGCGGTTTAAGATAAGTGCCAGGGGAATAGATAAAATTGAATTTTTTATTGCCACTAATTTAGGAGAAAAGGTAAAACCATTAGCTGAGATAATATCAGGGGGAGAAGTATCCCGAATCATGTTGGGATTAAAATCCATATTGAGTAAGGTAGATCAGATTCCAACCATGATCTTTGATGAAATTGATAGTGGCGTTGGTGCCCGGTTGGGTGAAATCATTGCTCAAAAATTAGCCCATATTACACAAGATCATCAGGTTATAGCAGTTACTCATCTACCACAAATAGCCTGTCAGGCAAACCAGCATCTTTACATTAATAAATATACTACTCAAAATAAAACGATCATAACCATGAAGAAATTGATGGGAGAAGAACAGCTTTATGAGATAGCACGTATGCTTGACGGTGAAAAATATGGCTCCATTAGTATAGAGCACGCAAGAAGAATGTTACAGGGGAAGAGAGAAGATGGTAATGAAAAAGAAAAAACATAATGTTGAAGAATCCCTTCGTAAGGAAATCCACAAACAGAAAGAAATTTTAAGCACTTTAAAAGCTATAATAAATTCTACTGATGATGCTATTTCAGTGGTAAATGAACATGGCATCCACACTTTAGTTAATGACGCCTATACCAGATTGATTGGATTGACCGAACAAGATGTTGTTGGTAAATCTTCCAATGTAGATATTGCTGAAGGAGAGAGTATGCATATGAAAGTATTACGGACCAGGCAACCAGTACATGGAGTAAGGATGAAGGTGGGTCCTAATAAGAAAGAGGTGGTAGTAAATGTGGCACCAGTAATAGTGGAAGGAGAACTAAAAGGAAGTGTTGCTGTTATTCACGATCTTTCAGAGATTAGAAATTTAACTGATGAATTAAATCAGGTAAAAAAGAGAGTACGGCATCTTGAAGCCAAATATACCTTTGATGATATTATAGGTAAGAGTAGAGCAATGATTATCGCTAAAGAGCAAGCCATAAAAGCAGCCAGCACACCAGCAACAGTTTTATTACAGGGAGAAAGCGGAACGGGCAAGGAATTATTTGCTCATGCCATTCACAATCATAGCTCAAGAAGAAATAGACAATTTATTAGAGTCAATTGTTCAGCGCTAACCGATACCTTATTGGAAAGTGAACTCTTTGGCTATGAAAGCGGTGCCTTTACCGGTGCCAGTAAAAAAGGTCGCAAAGGTCTTTTTGAAGAAGCAGATCGAGGTACTATATTCCTTGATGAAATTGGTATGATGAGTTTGAATTTACAAGCAAAGTTATTAAGAGTCTTACAGGAAAAAGAAATAGTAAGAGTAGGTAGTAATGAACCAATAGAGGTAGATGTTAGAGTTATTTCAGCTACTAATAGTAATCTGGAAGAAGCGGTAAAAAAGGGTCTTTTTAGGGAAGACCTTTATTATCGATTATATGTTATTCCCATCTTTATTCCTCCTTTACGGGAGAGAAAGGAAGACATTCCGATTTTGGTACAGAATATTATCCGAAAGTGCAATCAGGAATTTGGTAGAAATATAAAAGATGTATCTGAGGAAGTAATTGATTTATTATTAAATTATTCCTGGCCCGGGAATATCAGGGAATTGGAAAATGTTTTAGAAAGAGCGGTAATCAATATGAAGTTAAAGGAAGATATTTTAAGAAAAAACCATCTTCCTGAATTTATCACATTAACAGGTCAAAAGATAAAAAAGGAAAAGGATTTTCTTTCTAATCAAGTATTAGAAATTAATTTTAATAAAACCAGTTCATTAGATAATATAAAAAGAGAAACAGAAAAGAACATTATCAGAGAAACACTTAATATGTTTAATGGTAATTATCAACGCGCTGCCCAACATTTAGGTATTAGTGTAAGGACTTTATATTATAAAATAAAAAAATATCAAATAAAGAAGTTCTACGATTATCAAGACCATTAATGGTAGAAAAAACGGAAAGTGAAGGGAAATATAACAAGTATAATTATGCAAGTTAATGCAATAAATTGCAAATATATGCACTATATTCTTATCTGGATATAAGAGATAAATATATAATTTTCATTATAAAAAATATTTTATTTAGTACTACAATTAATTTAAATGCCATCCCTGAAGAGAATAATTGAAAGAGATTACAAAAAAAGGCTCAGGAATAATAGAGCCTTTTTTTATTTCATTTGCGGGTATTTGTAATATATTTGGCATGAATGTTGCTTACAATATTTTATAGAAGAATAGATCAGGAGGTTGCTATGAACAAAGAGCTTAATTGGAAAATATTGGTAATAAATCCAGGCTCTACCTCCACGGCTATAGCAGTCTTTCAGGGAGAGAAGGAATTATTCCACAAAACTATCCGCCATAGCTTAGAAGAACTAAACAAATTTGAAACACTTTTCCAGCAATATCCTTTTAGAGAACAAGTTATACTTCAATCATTAGAACAGAACAAAATAAAACTGGAGGAATTTTCTGCTATTGTTGGTAGGGGAGGAGTGTTAAGTCCTTTATCCAGTGGCACCTATTATATAAATGAAGTTATGTTAGAAGAATTACGAACAAGACCCCGGGTAGAACATGCCTCTAATTTGGCAGCTCAGATAGCCTATGAGCTTGCTCAGAAAATAGAAGTTCCTGCCTTTATTGTAGATCCGGTAGCGGTGGATGAGATGGAGCCCATTGCACGAATTTCCGGTCTACCGGAAATTGAAAGAGAGAGTCTTTCCCATGCCCTGAGTTTAAAAGCAGCTGCTCGAAGAGCTGCTCGAGAATTGGGTAAATCCTATTCAGAATTAAATTTAATCGTAGTTCATTTAGGTGGAGGGATTTCAATTAGTGCCCATCACAAAGGGAGAATGATTGATGTAAACAACGCCAGTAGTGAAGGTCCATTTTCTTCTGAACGTTCAGGTGGTTTGCCTATCATGGCAGTAATAAAAATGTGTTATTCAGGCCAGTATAGTTTATCAGAGATGCGCAGTAAAGTTATGGGCAAGGGGGGAATGGTAGCGTATTTGGGCACAAATAACACTTTAGAGGTTGAAGAACTCATAGCTGGAGGTAATCAGCATGCCGAATTAATCTACAAAGCTATGGCTTATCAGATAGCTAAAGGGATTGGAGAAATGGCTACAGTTTTGAAAGGTAAAGTTGATAGAATTGTAATAACTGGCAATGGAGCTGGTGATAAAGGAGCACTGGGTACTACTTTTGTGAACTGGATTACGGAACGAGTGGGATTTATTGCTCCGGTTATAGTTTATCCCGGAAGTGAAGAGATGAAAGCCCTGGCTATGGGAGCTCTTCGGGTATTAAATGGCGAAGAAGAAGCTAAAGTTTACAAAGTATGAAAGATAAGCAGGAAGTTGTGTCAGTAGGCTATTATTTTTTTTAAATGTTATTTTTAAAAAAGGAGGGGCTGAAAAATGTTAAAATCATTCGATGAAGTTATAGCAAGAGCAGTACATTTTGGTCCAAAGAGGATTTCTGTAGCCGTGTCCCAGGCGGAAGATGTGTTGACTGCTGTGGAACAAGCCCGGAAAATGAAATTAATTGAAGGTATTTTAGTTGGTGATAAAGAAGAAACAATTACAATTTGTCAGAGATTAAATATTGATCCAGAAAATTATGAAATTATTAATGAGCCAGAGAAAAACGAGGCTGCCAGGACTGCCGTCAAGTTGGTCAGGGACAGAAAAGCAGAGTTATTAATGAAAGGTATGTTAGGTACTGCGCGCCTATTAAAAGCAGTTCTGGATAAGGAAATTGGCTTAAGAACAGAGAAATTACTGAGTCATGCTTATGTTTTGAAATTAAAAACATATCAAAAACTACTTACCGTTACTGATGGTGCTATGAATATTGCTCCCAATTTAGAACAAAAAGTACAAATTGTGCAAAATGTTATTGACTTTTGTCATTGTCTGGAAATTGAGCAACCGAAAGTAGCCCTATTAGCTGCGGTGGAATTAGTCAATCCTGATATGCCTGCCACTATAGATGCTGCATGTCTATCCAGGATGGCCGATAGAGGACAGATTACCGGCGGGATAGTTGATGGACCATTAGCTTTTGATAATGCTATTTCAAAAGAGGCGGCATTTCATAAAGGAATTAAATCTCCAGTAAGTGGTGATGTTGATGCTGTAGTAGTGCCTGAAATTGAAGCAGGAAATATATTTGCCAAAGGACTAGTCTATTTAGCAGGAGCTGAACCAGCTGGAGTATTATTAGGAACTACTGCCCCGGTTATTCTGGTTTCGCGTTCTGATAGCCCGATATCCAAAGTACGTTCTATTGCGCTGGGTATTTTAATGAGTGTTTCTCAAGATAGGTAAAAAAATGTCTATTTAGGGGTGATTTTTTTGGCAAAATCTTATCATATACTGGTAATAAATCCTGGTTCTACTTCCACAAAATTATCACTTTTTAAGAACGAGGAAGTTCTGTTTACCGAGAACATAGCTCATTCCAATGTTTCTTTACACCAGTTTTCCAGGATTATAGAGCAATATGAGTTTAGAGAAAAGATCATTCGTGAATTTTTAAAAAAGCAAGCAATTAATATTAGGGACATAGATGCGGTAGTAGGTAGAGGCGGTTTATTAAGGCCTTTAGCTGGTGGTACTTATCGAGTTAATCAAAAAATGCTTAATCATCTGCGTAAGGGTTTATTTGGAGAACATGCTGCTAATTTAGGTGCCCTATTAGCTTACCAAATTACTAAAGGTACCTCTATTCCAGCCTACATTGTGGATCCGGTAGTAGTTGACGAAATGGAAGAAATTGCTCGTATTTCCGGTATGCCCTTGCTCCCTAGAAAGAGTATCTTTCATGCTTTAAATCAGAAGGCAGTAGCCCGCAAAGCAGCTCTGGATTTAGGTAAACATTACCAGACAGTTAATCTTATAGTAGTACATATGGGTGGTGGAATTTCAGTAGGAATACATCAGAAAGGAAGAGTAATTGATGTTAATAATGCCTTAGATGGTGAAGGACCTTTTTCTCCCGAAAGAAGCGGGACAGTACCGGTGGGAGATCTGGTAAGATTGTGTTTTTCCGGTAAATATACTCAAGATGAAATTAGGGCTATGATAAAGGGGAAAGGTGGTTTAGTAGCTTACCTGAATACTAATGATGTACCGCAGGTAATTGAAAAGATTAAAAAAGGGGATAAGAGAGCTAAGCTTATTATAGAGGCTATGGCCTATCAGATTACCAAACAGATTGGCGAGGGAGCTACGGTTCTCAAAGGGAATGTAGATGCCATTGTATTAACTGGAGGAATAGCTCATTCCAATTACATAGTGGAAATGATAAAGGATCGAGTAAGTTTTATTTCTCTAGTAATGGTTTATCCTGGTGAGGAAGAAATGCTTTCACTATGTCAGGGTGTATTACGGGTTTTAAGAGGAGAAGAGGAGGAAAAGATTTATTGAAGGAAAGAATTATAATATTTAGCGGAAGTTTTGGTAGCGGTAAAACCGAAATAGCTATTAATCAATCTTATACTGCTTTACAGAATAATGAAAAGGTGGTCATTGTTGATTTAGATATTGTGAATCCTTATTTTCGTACCAGGGATATGAAGGAAAAATTAAAAGAAAGTGGAATCAAGGTTATTACTCCTCCTGATAAATTTGCCTTATCCGATTTACCCTTAATTTCTCCGGAAATAAAAGGATTTATTCAGAATGATAAATATAAATTGATTATTGATGTCGGAGGAGACGAGATTGGTGCAAAATCATTAGCTAATTTTTATACCGTTCTCCGGGATACCGATTATAAAATGCATATGGTTATTAATCCCTTCCGTCCTTTTACTAACAGTATTAATCAGATTCAGAACATGCTTGAGAATATTGAATTGTTTTCTCGTTTAAAAATTAATAGTTTAATTAGTAATCCCCATTTAGGAGACCAAACTAATCTTAATTTAATAAAAAAAGGACATAATATAGTGAAAGAGGTATCTAATCAACTGAACATTCCCATAACATATTTAGTAATGGAAAAATCTCTTTACCAGAGGATAGGTCATAACAATTTTACAGAAAAGATCCTGATAATTCAGCGCTATCTGGTTCTCCCCTGGGATTAAGGAAAAAGATGAAAAACAAAATAATGTAATATAGAAAAAATAAAATAGTGTTAAGGAGGAATTTCTATGGCCAGAGTAATTATTGATCAAGAAAGATGCAAAGGGTGTGAATTATGTACTTTTGTTTGTCCACAAAAGATAATGGTAATGTCAAAATCTTTCAATAAGAGGAGTTATCATCCTGCTGAGCAGGTAAATCCAGAAAAGTGTACCGGATGTGCTTTTTGCGCTATGACTTGTCCGGATGTAGCTATAGAAGTTTACAAATAGTATAGGAATAATTAGTTTTATCAAAAGTTTAAGGAGGATTATTAATGGTGGAAAGATTATTAATGAAAGGAAATGAGGCCATAGGAGAGGCGGCCATTCATGCTGGATGTCGTTATTATTTTGGCTACCCCATAACGCCCCAGAGTGAACTTACAGCTTATATGGCAAAACGCTTACTAAAGATGGAGGGTGCAGCTTTTATTCAGGCTGAAAGTGAGATAGCTGCCATCAATATGGTTTATGGAGCATCGGCGGCTGGTGGTAGGGTAATGACTTCTTCTTCCGGTCCAGGAATCAGCTTGAAACAGGAAGGAATTTCTTATCTTGCGTGTGCCGAACTTCCCTGTGTAATTGTTAATATTATGAGAGGAGGACCAGGATTAGGTTCTATTCAACCGGCACAGGGGGACTATTTCCAGGCTACCAAAGGAGGTGGTCATGGAGATTATCATCTAATTGTTCTGGCCCCTTCTTCAGTACAGGAATTAGTTGATTTAACAATTAAGGCCTTTCATTTGGCAGATAAATACCGTAATCCAGCCATGATTTTAGGAGATGGACTATTAGGCCAGATGATGGAGCCAGTGCAGTTTAAAGAGTTTGATAAGAAGAGCATTCCTTCTAAAGAAGATTGGGTTCTTGGTTCCTGTCGGGGAAGGGAACCCAGAAAGATAGTGCCCTTCAATTTAGATCCTGATGAACTGGAAAGATTGGTTAATAAAATTGGGCAGAAATATCAGGAAATGAAAAAAGAGGTAGAATATGAAGCTATAAATATGGATAATCCGGATATAGTAATAATTGCTTATGGGACAGTGGCTCGAGTAGTAAAAACAACTATTCAAAAGGCCAAAAAAGAAGGTATTAATATGGGATTGATTCGTCCCATTACTCTTTATCCTTTTCCCTATGAGGTAATCCGGGAAGCTGCTAAGCAAGTTGAGCAGATATTAGTTGTAGAAATGAGTTTGGGACAGATGCTAGAAGATGTCAAACTGGCCGTGGAGGGCCAAACCAGAGTGAGCTTCTATGGCCGTACTGGAGGGGTTGTCATCTCACCAGTTGAAGTTTGGGAGCATGTAAAAAGATTGTTAAATTAAATTTACTTAAAAAAAGTAATCATTATTTTCTGGATTAAGAAAAATACGGGGGTGGAAACATTGTTAAAAAAAGTATTTACCAAACCAAAATCTTTAACTGAGACGCCTTTTACCTATTGTCCTGGTTGCCATCATGGAATTGTTCATAGATTAATTGCCGAGGCAATGGATGATTTGGAAATAACCGAAGATACTATCGGTATAGCTCCAGTGGGATGTTCTGTCTTTGCCTATCTTTTTTTTAATTGTGATATGATTGTTGCTGCTCACGGGAGAGCCCCAGCTGTGGCTACCGGAATAAAAAGAGTAAAGCCTGATAATATTGTTTTTACTTATCAAGGTGATGGCGACCTGGCATCAATTGGAACAGCAGAAATTGTACATACCGCAAATAGAGGTGAAAAAATTACAGTAATCTTTGTTAATAATGCCATTTATGGTATGACTGGTGGGCAGATGGCTCCCACAACTTTAGAGGGACAAATGACCCAGACTTCGCCTTATGGACGTGATTCGAAAACCATGGGTCAACCTATCCGAATTTGTGAATTACTTTCTACTTTAAATAGTCCCGCTTATATAGCTCGAGTAGCATTAACCAGGCCTGCTTATATTGTAAAAGCAAAAAAGGCTATAAAAAAGGCCTTTCAATTTCAACTTGATGGTAAAGGATTTTCTTTAATAGAAGTACTTTCAACTTGTCCTACTAACTGGGGGTTAAGTCCTCATGAGGCAAATGAATGGTTAGAGAAGAAGATGATACCGTATTATCCCTTAGGTGAGTTTAAGTCCTGGGAGGAGGGATGTTAAATGTTAGATGAGATAATTATTGCCGGATTTGGTGGTCAGGGTATACTTTTAATGGGAAGGCTAATAGCCTATGCTGGTATGTTAGAAGGTAAACATGTGGCATGGATGCCTTCCTATGGTCCGGAAATGCGTGGAGGTACGGCAAACTGTACTGTAATTATTTCTACTGAGGAGGTTGCCTCTCCAGTGGTTCCCAATCCTCTGACCTTAATTGCTATGAATCAACCTTCTTTAGATAAATTTGAACCAATGGTAGAAAAAAATGGTATAATAATTGTCAATCAATCACTCATTTATCGCACTGTGAACAGAGATGATGTGCAGGTAGTTCAGGTTCCAGCTAATGATATTGCTAATGAATTAGGCAATTTAAGAGTTGCCAATATGGTCGCACTGGGCAGTTATATTGCCAAAAGTAAAAGCATCAAGATGGAAACAATTTTTCAGGCTTTAGAAAAAACATTAGGGAAGAAGTCTGATAAAATCATAGCCTTAAACAAAGAGGCTTTACAAAGAGGAGAAAAAATAGTAACAGGTTAAAAAGGAGAATGATCAAAATAAATTTCCATTATATAAATACAATATAAATACAGGTAAAGTAGGAAATGAATGAGGAAAGAATACCGGAGAAATCCATGCGTTCTGAATATATTTATAGCGGGAGAATAATTAAATTACGCAAGGATATAGTTATTCTCCCTGATGGAAATATGGCCAGGCGTGAAATTATTGAACATCCCGGAGCAGTAGTTATTCTAGCTGAAAATGAACAGCAGGACATTATACTGGTTAAACAATTTCGCAAGGCTGTGGAAGAGTTTTTATTAGAGTTACCAGCTGGCACTGTTGAACCTTCAGAAAAACTACTTGCTTGTGCTAAGAGGGAATTGGAAGAAGAAACTGGTTATATTGCCCGTAATTGGCAAAAAGTTTTTGATTTTTACTCTGCTCCTGGTTTTTGTAGTGAGAGATTAACGCTTTATTATGCGCGAAATCTTATGAAAACCAAAAGTGATACCGATCAGGATGAATTTATAGAGCTAATAGAAGTAAATAAAGAGCAAGTTAAATTATTAATTGAGCAGAAAAAGATTAGAGATGCCAAATCATTAGTAGGGATTTTTTGGTGGTTGTATAAATGAAAGGTAAGAATAGAAATGCCTATTTTGTAGATTTGCATGTTCATATTGGACGAAGTGAAAGCAATTTGCCAGTAAAAGTTACTGCTTCCCAGAATTTAACCTTTGCCAATATCGCTAAAGAATGTCAGATGAGAAAAGGTATTGATATTGTTGGAATTGTTGATTGCGCTTCTCCTCGGGTTATGGAAGATATTGCTACCTTGATACAGTCAGGTGCCATGTGGGAACTACCAGATGGCGGTTTGCGCTATCGTAATGAAGTAACGGTTATTTTGGGTTCGGAGATAGAGTGCAAGGAAAAAAACGGAGGTCTGTCTCACCATATTGCTTATTTCCCCTTTTTTGCTGATATCCGGGAATTCAGTAAAACAATAAGTAAAATTATTACCAATCCCAATTTAAGTTCACAGAATAGCGGCATAACTGCTCAGGAATTATTTGAAATTATTAACAATTTAGGGGGTGTCTTAATTCCAGCACATGCTTTTACCCCTCATAAGAGTATTTTTGGTAGTTGTGCTGCTCATTTAAATGAAATATTCTTATCGTCCACCTTAAAGGAGATACCAGCTATTGAGTTAGGCCTAAGTGCAGATACCTTTCTGGCTGATTATCTGACAGAACTTTCTTCTTATACCTTCTTAACTAATTCTGATGCTCATTCTTTACCAAAAATAGGTCGTGAATATAATATTATCCAGATGGAACAACCGAGCTTTAATGAATTGCTGATGGCTTTCAGGAGAGAGTCTGGACGAAAGGTATTAGCAAATTATGGCCTTGATCCAAAGTTAGGAAAATATCATCGCACATTTTGTTTAACATGTAATACTACAGCCAGTGGTCCTCCTCCCGTAGTTTCTTGTGAGCAATGTGGTAGTAAGCAAATTACAAAAGGGGTGCTGGATAGAATTGTAGAAATAAGTAATGGTAGAAAGAGCAAGTCTCCATCCCATAGACCACCTTATTATCATCAGGTTGCTCTTGATTTTATACCTGGAATTGGTAAAAAAACTAAGGATAAGTTATTTAGCAATTTCAAGACTGAAATTAATATACTTCATAAAGCTACGCTACAGGAATTAAGTGAGGTGGTGGGTTTTAAAATAGCAGCTGATATTTTATTAGCTAGAAATGGAGAATTATCTTTATTACCTGGTGGTGGTGGAAAGTACGGTAAAGTAAATAAGAAAAAATTACCTCAGGGGCTTTCCGGAAGTCTATTTTAGTTTTGCATAAAGTTTGATATCAGAAAGTTCAGTAATGGCAATAGCACCAGTAAAATAAATAGATAAATAAATATATTTATATAATATATTCATATTATTGAGTGAAATTATCACCTTTAATATGAAATTTTTTTAAAAAAAATAAATAATAAAGAAGGATATTTAATTTATTTGGAGAATTAAATAATAGAAAAGTAAAAGTTTTCAGTAAGGAGAATTTACTTAGTGGCAAGATATTCTGAAGAAATTTTAGATGAAATCAGAAACAGGATAGATATAGTTACTCTTATTTCTGAATATGTTCCCTTAAAGAAAAGTGGTAAGAATTTTAAGGGTCTTTGCCCTTTTCATCAGGAGAAAACCCCTTCTTTTATAGTCAACAGGGAAAGACAGATATTTCATTGTTTTGGCTGTGGAGAAGGAGGAAATATTTTTTCTTTCCTGATGAAGATGGAAAAAGTAAATTTTCCAGAATCAGTTCAGCTATTAGCTAAAAAGGCAGGGGTATCATTGCCCATATATGAACAGCAGACTGTTGCAGATATCAAGGAGAAGGATCTTATTTTTCGTTTAAATTCCATTACTGCTGATTATTATCAAAGAAATCTCTTCTTACCACAGGGGGAAAAGGCATTAAATTACTTAAGTAAAAGAAAATTTAATACCGAAATAATTAAAAGGTTTCAACTTGGGTATGCCTTGCCCGGATTGGAAAATTTGGTTAATTTTTTGCTATCAAAAAAAATAAATCATTCTGATATAATTAAGGCTGGTTTAGCTAGCAGGAGTAGTAGTAGTGAAAAGTTAATAGATTATTTTCGTGACAGAATTATTTTTCCCATCTTTAATTTGCAGGGTAAGATAATTGCTTTTGGTGGCAGGGTATTGGATGAGAAATTACCTAAATATATAAATTCACCCGAGACCCTAGTGTACAATAAGTCTAGAAGTCTTTATGGACTCTTTCAGGCCAAAAGAAGTATTCTAAAGAAAAATCAGGTAATTATTGTAGAAGGCTATACTGATCTGTTAATGGCGCATCAAAATGGCTTCGAAAATGTAGTTGCTTCCTTAGGTACCTCTTTGACTGAGCAGCAAATTGATTTGTTAAAAAGATTTACTGATGAGATACTAATAGCTTTTGATTCCGATACTGCTGGTAAAAGTGCTACCTTAAGGAGTTTAAGTATGATAAAAAAAGCAGGGATGAAGGTACGCATTGTCTCTTCGCCACCCAATAGTGATCCAGCAGATGTTCTTACTAAAAAAGGAAGTACTTTTTTTGCTAATCTGATCGCAAAAGCCCTGCCTTTAATTGATTATAAGTTAGAAGTTTTACTCCAACAATATAATCTGTCTCATAGCCAGAATAAGGTTTCCATAATTAGGGAACTATTCCCGGACCTCATTGATATAACCAGTAATGTTGAATTGCGTATTGAGGTAAAGAAGATTGCTGAAAAATTGAATCTAAGTGAAGAGAGTATTTTTAGGGATTTGAGTCAGTACAAGAAGGGTAATAGACAATTGGCCAATATTTTAAGCAATACCTCAGTGGAATCTACCCATATTAACGCGGAAAAGATATTAATAGGTTCATTATTACAGCAGAGAGAAGATATGGAAAGGATAGTTTCTGAGTTAAAGGAAGCCGATTTTTCGGTACCTGAGCATCAGGAAATATTTTCCACTATTATGAATTTATTTAATAAAGGTGAGAAAGTTACTTTACAAAAGGTATTAGACGAAATAGAGAAGCCGGAAATAATTAATCTGGTATCCCAGATTATATTAAGAGATGTTATTTCCTGTGATTCAAATGCAATTGATCGATCAATTAAAGCTATTAAGACTTACCGACTCCAGCTGGAACTGGAGAGAATTAAAAGTGCCATACAAGATGAGGAAAAAAGCAAAAAAGAGGTTACACCTGAATTATTAAAGGAATATCAGGATATATTGCATAAAATTAAAACAATGATATGATATTATTTTGAAAAAAGAAATAATATAATGATAAATTAAATTTTAATGGTAATTTATTAAATTTTCATATTTTTTATTCTTTGGGCAAAAAAGATTTGTTATCAAAAATATTATCCAAGATATCAAAGACTGGATAATAATATTATATAATTATTATTATCAAATTTTTTCTTAATTGAAGGGATTATCAAAGGAAATTATTTCTCGGCAATATCTTGCAGTCAATCAGCTATTAAATCTGGATAAAGAGGAGTTGTTTTTATGGCTAAGAAGAAAAAGGAAAAAGAGATAGATGAATTAATTGAAAAAGGTAAAGAGAAAAACTATGTAACTTTCCAGGACATTGAAAATTATCTGGATGATGAAATATTAAATATTAATAAAATTGATGACCTTTATGATACTTTAAGTAGATTGGGTGTAGAGGTAATTGATGAAGAAGAAGAAAAAGAAGAAGATTTTATCATAGAGAAAGAAAGAACCAGGAAAAAAGATACCTTAGCCATTATTAAAAAAGAAGCCGAAACTGATTTAATTATAGGAAGAGGAATTGAACTTGACGATCCAGTGAAAATGTATTTAAAAGAGATTGGCCAGATAAGATTATTAACTGCCGATGAAGAGATAGCTTTAGCTAAGAGAATGGAAAAAGGGGATGAGGAGGCTAAGAGAATATTAGTTCAATCTAATCTTAGATTGGTAGTAAGTATTGCCAAACGCTATGTGGGAAGAGGTATGCTCTTTTTGGATTTAATTCAAGAAGGGAATATGGGTTTAATCAGAGCAGTGGAAAAATTTGATTATCGTCGAGGTTATAAATTTAGTACCTATGCCACCTGGTGGATCAGGCAGGCCATAACCAGGGCTATTGCTGATCAGGCCAGGACAATAAGAGTTCCAGTTCATATGGTCGAAACAATAAACAAATTGGTGAGAGTATCGAGACTTATTCTACAGGAACAGGGAAGAGAACCCACTATAGAAGAGATTGCCGAAAAGATGGAACTGCCAGTGGAAAAAATTAAGGAAATAATCAAAACAGCTCAGGAGCCAATTTCTTTGGAAAGTCCAATTGGAAAAGAGGATGATAGTCATCTGGGAGATTTTATTGAAGACGAAGATTCACCGGCACCACCAAAAATTGCTTCTCATACCCTATTAAAAGAACAATTAGAAGATGTGTTGAAGACCTTAACTTATCGGGAAAAACGTGTCCTGGAGTTACGATTTGGTATTGCTGATGGACATCCTCATACCCTGGAAGAAGTTGGTAGAGAATTCGGTGTCACCAGAGAAAGAATAAGACAAATAGAGGCAAAAGCACTTCGAAAATTAAGACATCCCAGCCGCAGTAAAAAATTAAGAGACTATCTGGATTAAATAAATAAAGTTATGGTGGGTAAAAAACTTTCTATAAAAATATTTAATTATTGTTGACCTTTACTATTTTTTAGATTATAATAATTTTTGCATTATTCCTCGGTAGCTCAACGGTGGAGCATCCGGCTGTTAACCGGAGGGTTGTAGGTTCGAATCCTACCCGAGGAGCCTGACTGGACCATAGACAGAACTTTCTTCGTGGAGGTTCTGTCTATTTTTATGCCAAATTTTTTTGTATTGAGGATAGTATTTTTTCAGTTTCCTCATTCATACAAAAGTTGCGAAAATCGTCCTGTCTGGGGAGCCAGTAAATCCCAGCCCCTCAGCATCCAGCTGAGGTGCTTTATCTTTTTCTTCATCTTTTTATAAAAAAAGAAGGACATTTTTAATAAAAAGTAGTATATTATAAATAAAGATACAGCTTTACATCACAATCACAGCCAATCAATACAGCAATTCCGTTTTCTATCTTGACAACCAAATACCGTACCCTGTATGAAGATAACAGAAAAGACTTTCTCTTTTTGAGAAAGCGCCCAAGAGGAAAGATACCTATATAGATGGTATTGAAGCCTACCGGCACAACAGACTGTTATCAGACAGGACTCTGGAGATCTTTTGGTTAAAAGAGTACCGAAGAGGCAATTCCCCAGGCCTTAGGAAGGTCAAGCAGGGTTTTGCTAAAAAGTGTTTCTCCTAATCCCTCCGGAAGAAACTTTCAGGTCAAAAAGACAGAGTAAGATATATATCTTACTCTGTCTTTTTTTAGTGCGCCCAGCATGGGTGATTACTAGTCGGTGAAAGTCCGATATGGGGGTTGATAGTGCCAACCATTAGCTTAAGACAAGGGTGTCCATCGCGAGGTGGAATCTGAAGGAAGTCGGCGGCA
>Ga0067045_1029974_pt1 | contig 17309 bp, 14 predicted proteins | sample TerdegcTABiofilm_FD_59184 | JGI IMG/M metagenome (GOLD analysis project Ga0067045, IMG submission 59184) | Combined Assembly of (Gp0054472, Gp0054536) Wastewater bioreactor microbial communities from Singapore -Terephthalate degrading... | reverse complement strand
AATCCCGGCTGCTGCGGCGGCCTGGCGGAGCGCCTGGGCCAGTTCCGCAGCACTCTGGTAGCGGTCGTCGGGATTCTTCGCCAGTGTCTTGAGCAAGACCCGCTCCAGCGACTCCGGGATGGTCGGATCCACCTGGCGCGGCAGCGGCAACGGGTCGTTCAGGTGCTTCATCAGGATGGCGAGCGGCGTGTCGGCGTCAAACGGGATGCGCTGGGTGAGCATCTCGTAGGCGACGATGCCAACGGAGTAGAGGTCGCTGCGCGGATCGCTGCGCCCTTCCAACCCCTGCTCCGGCGCGACGTAGTTGAGCGTGCCCATCAGCGCCCCGGCGGCGGTGTGGCGGGTGGCCCCGATGATTTGCGCGATGCCGAAGTCGGTCAGGACGGTCTCCCCGCGCCGGGTCAACATGATGTTGGCCGGTTTGATGTCGCGGTGGATCATCCCCGCCTCGTGCGCGTAGCCCAGCCCGTCCAACACGTCCAGCAGGACGCGGAGCACCTCACCGCGCGGCATTGGCTCGCCCCGCAGGCGGTAATCGTTGAGCCGGGCGCGGAGGGTGTCGCCCTCCAGCAGCTCCATCACCATGAAGGAGGTCCCGTCCTGCACATCAAAGTCAAAGACCTGGATGATGTGGGGGTGGCGGAGGGCCGCCACCGCCCGTGCCTCGCGCTGGAAGCGGGCCAGGAACTCATCGTCATCCACCAGATCGGGCCGCAGGACCTTGATCGCCACGTAGCGATCCAGTTGGGGATGGTAGGCCCGGTAGACCCGCGCCATCCCCCCACGCCCCAACGGTTCCAGCACCTGATAGCGGCCTAACATCTGTCCTTCCAGCGCAGTTCGCATCTTTCCCTCAACCTACTTGATTTTCTCCACCCGCCCGGAGCCGGTGATTTTCTGTTCCACGGTCGGCTCGCCCAAATAGCGGACCTCACCACTGCCGCCGATCAACACCGCTAAACGCTCGCGGGCCTGGAGCGTCGCGTCGCCGCTGCCAATGATGGTGACATCGGCGTCGTCACTGGTCAGCTCCGCAGCCTGGTAAGGGCCTGAGCCGCTGATGGTGACCTGCTGGTGCTCGGTCGTGCCGGCCAGCTGGATGGCCCCGGAGCCGGTCAACTGCACGGTGAGGGCATCCATTTCCTCTACCTGACCGGTGTACTTGCCGGAGCCGCTGAGGATGATCTCCTGAGCCTGGGCCTGGCCGGTGATTCCCAACGCCCCGGAGCCGGAAAGCTCTGCGGTCAGCGTCCCCTTAGCCTGCAGGTCTGTTACCGTCATCTGGCCGGAGCCGCTGAGCGTCACCGCCAGGTCATCCGTGTGCAGCGCCGGGGCTGTCACCTCGCCACTCCCCGCCAGCGTGAGCGCCTCTACTGTTTTGACCGTCACGTAGAAATCAAGCGGTTGGGTGGGATGCAGCGCCACGCCTGGGCGGGAGCCGATCTGCAGCTCGCCGTTGTGCACTTCAGTCTCCAGGTAGGGCAGCAAATTGTCCTCCGCTTCAATCCGGAGGCTCTCCTGGTCACCCTGCTCCACGTGCAGGTGACCAATCCCGGCCAGGGTAACGCGCGTGAAATCGCTCACCGTGCGTTCCTCGGTTGTGACGTGGCCGGAGCCGCGCACCCAGCGCGCCCCGATGAAGCTGCAGCCGAGCGTGGTGAAGGCCAGGGCCAGTAGCATCAACAGGGTAAAGGCTTGTCGAATCATGGTTATTGCTCCTTTTTCACGTGAATGTGTGGTTGTCACCACCATGAAAAAGGATACTACAGGTCCGATTGTTTTACCTATCGGCTGGCTAACCATTGGCTATCAAAATGGGAAGCGCTGCACGCTCGCAAGAGGTTAAACGGCCTTGAGTAAAGGGGGCTTCACTCGTGGGCGATCAGCTTGTAGCCCAGCCCACGCACGGTGAGCAGCAACTGGGGATTGGCCGGGTCCGGCTCCAATTTGGTGCGGAGGCGGCGGACCAGGTTTTCAATCTGGTAATCGTAAGCACCTTCAATATATTCCGGCCAGACGGCCTGGCTGATCGCATCTTTGGTGCAGAGCTGGCCGCGCTGGGAGTAGAGATAGGCCAGGAGTTCAAACTCTTTGGCGGAGAGCGTGATGGGTTGCCGGTTCACCCGCACGATGCCGGCGGCCAGATCCACCTCCAGCTCAGGGAAGGGAGCGTCGTAGACGGTGACGTCGGGGTCGTGGAAAGTGAGCATCACATCACCGAAGGTGACGCGGTCGCCGTCGTGCAGCTGGACCGGCTCCGTCACCCGTTCGTCGTTGACGTAAGTGCCGTTGGTGCTGCCCAAATCCTCCAGCATGACGCGCCAGGTCTCGCGCCGCACGCGGGCGTGCTCCCGCGAGATCCGTTTGCTGGTGATGACGATCGTGTTCTCCACGGCCCGGCCGATGGTGGTCACCTCGTTGGCCAGCGGGTGCTCGCGGCCGGTCGGATCGGTGAAAAAGGGCATTGTCTTTTCGGTCATGGTCTGCTTGACTCGGTTGGATTACCGCTGAGTATATGCAGCCTGGGCCGAAACGCAAGTGTCACGCCAGGGGACTCATCATTTTGTCCGCGGTTTGTGGGTTGATTGTCATCGGTTTGTCACATCCAGGCTTTACCGTTGCCCTGCTTTCTGCTACAATCAAAGTGATCGCTGCTGCGGGGTGGAAATTGGGGGATCAGGTATGGCCAAAATTTTAGTGGTAGATGACGAAGCGCCGATCATGGATGTGCTCTCTTACAACCTGAAGCGGGCCGGCTACGAGGTGGTGATGGCCTGGGACGGTGAGCAGGCGCTCACCCTGGCCCGGCGTGAGCTGCCCGACCTCATCATCCTGGACCTGATGCTGCCCAAGCTGGACGGCCTGGAGGTCTGCCGGACGCTGCGCCGCGAGCGCGATGTGCCAATCATCATGCTCACGGCGCGCGACGAGGAGATTGACCGCGTGGTGGGGCTGGAATTAGGGGCCGACGACTACGTGGTCAAGCCGTTCAGCGTGCGGGAGCTGTTGGCGCGGGTCAAGAACGTGCTGCGGCGCCTGGCGCCACGCCCACCGGCCGGGCCGGGGGAATTGCTCCGCACGGGGGCGCTGGAGGTGGACGTGAGCCGCCATCAGGCCCGGGTGGGCGACACGCCGCTGGAACTGACCGCGCTGGAGTTTGAACTGCTGCGGGTGCTCGCCACCCAGCCGGAGCGCGTCTTCAGCCGCGAGCAGCTTTTGGAGCAAGTCTGGGGCTATGCGTATCGCGACGATCTGCGGGTGGTGGATGCCGTCGTCAAACGGTTACGGGCCAAGCTCCGCCAGGCTGCGCCGGAGGGCGAGTATGTCGTCACCGTTCGCAGCGTCGGCTACAAGCTGAGCGGGGTGGGGGAGTAGAGGGGGCATGACAAGTATTCGCGTCCGTTTGCTGTTCAGCCATCTGGCTGTGATCGTGTTAGCGATGGGGCTATCGGGGGCGCTGCTGCTCTCGTTTCTGGAGCGCTACTTCCTGCAATCCACCGAACAAAGCTTGCTGGCGCAGGCCCGGCTGACGGCGCAGGCGCTCATTCCCGGCGCGACGACCGCCGGACCGCCTGTGGTCGCCCAAGCGCCGTTCAACAACGCGCTCCAGCAACAGCAGGCCAGCAACCTGGCACTTCAGACGCAGAACCTCTCGCTCCCACCGGCCGGTACAGCGGTGGATCTTTCTTACCTGGCGAATACCTCGCTCCAGCTGGGGACCCAGCTCACTACTCGCATCCGGGTGTTGGACCAGCACGGCGTGGCGCTGGTGGATTCCTGGGCGCAGGCGGCCGGGACCGACCTCAGCGCCGATCCACTCGTGGCGCAAGTGCTGGCGACCGGGCAGGTCGGCAGCCGCTCCGCTCCGCTGACCGCGGGCGCTACCATGGACCTGGCATTGCCGGTGCTGGTGGAGGGACAGCCGGTTGGCATGATCTATTTGAGCCAACCGCTGGATGATATCCTGGTGGTGCTGCGGGACCTGCGGCTGCGCTGGTTACTCTCCACCGGGATTGCGCTGGTGCTTTCCGGCCTCGTGGGCTTGTTGCTTTCCGGTGCGATCACCCGCCCGTTACGCCGGTTGACCGTGGCTGCCGAGTCCGTGGCGCAGGGTCGCTTTGATCAGCCGGTGCCGGCCGGCGCGCGCGACGAGTTGGGCCGCTTGAGCCGGACTTTCAACGACATGACTACTCGTCTCCGGGCCGCTCGCCAGATGCAGATCAACTTCGTTGCCGACGTCTCCCATGAATTGCGGACCCCCCTGACTGCCATCAAGGGAACGGTGGAGACGCTGCGCGAGGGGGCTTTGGACGATCTGGAGGTGCGCGATCGTTTCCTGGCGACCATCGCCCAGGAGACCGACCGGCTGATCCGCCTGGTGAACGATCTCCTGTTGCTCTCCAAGGCGGATTCGGAGGCGCTCAACCTGCGCCGCGAGGCGGTGGACCTGGCAGCGCTGGCGCGGTTGGCGGTGGAGCGACTGGCCGTCCCGGCTGCTGCGAAGGGGCTGACGGTGACGGTGGCATCCGATCCCAACGTGCCGGCTGCCTGGGCCGACCCCGACCGGGTGGCCCAGGTCCTGTTCAATTTGCTGGATAACGCGATTCAGTATTCACACGCCGGCGGGCAGGTCGGAGTGGCGGTGGCGGCGGGGAGCGGCGGCACCGTGCTTGTCACCGTGCGCGACGAGGGGGTAGGGATCCCGGCCGCCGATCTGCCCCGTATCGGCCAGCGTTTCTATCGGGCCGACAAAGCCCGCTCCCGCGCGCAGGGCGGGAGCGGGCTGGGACTCGCGATTGCGCAGGCGCTGGTACAGGCGCACGGCGGTGAGCTCTGGTTGGAGAGCGCGGAGGGCGTGGGGACGACGGCACGCTTCACGTTGCCGGGAGAAGCGGCCGGTTTCAGTACCCCTGCATCTGCTCCATGATGTTGGCCAGAATCCCCATGCCGCCCACCAGGACCAGATAGCCAATCCCAATCACCAGGCTAAGCCCGCAGAGCACAATGCCAATGATGGCTAAGACCCGCTGCGACGACTTCAGCCCCAAGATTCCCAGGACCAGCCCGGTGAAGGCCAGGGGGAGGCCACAGATAGGCAGGAAGAAGCTTCCACACAGGTTAACTATCCCCAATACCAGCGAAGCAATGGCCAATCCGACCGGACCCTGCGCTGCGGCCGGTGGGCCGTAGCTCGGTGGCGGGTAAGTGTAGGCGGGAGGGGGAGTATAAGCCGGCGGAGGGGGCGCGACCGGGGGCGGCTCCGGCGTGGGCCAGGCCGGGTATTCGGCCGGCGGGACCGGCTCGGGCGGCGGGGCCGCGGCCGGCTGTAAACCACCACATTGAGGGCAGAATTGTGCCCCGGGACGTAAGGCGCTGCCACAATAAACGCAGTTCATGATTTGACCTCCTGGTATGATTCCCCGTTAGCTTTCAGCTCTTGGCTTTGCTATCCTATCCTACAATCAGATTGCAATCTGGTCAACTTTAAAATTTACCCTCCCAATTGCTTTCCGGTGTGCTTCGCGCGCCGGAAAGATGAAAATTGGCTTGTAATAACGCACTTCAGCGCGGCTAAGACGGCGCTAAAGCGCCTTACTACAAACTCAGGGCGTTATTTTCAGGGGGGATTGTGCGTGGCTTGCCGTGCGCAATCTCCCTTTATTATTTATCGGTGTTGAAAGTTATTGCCGTTATGTTAAATAATTTAAGTTTAATACTTGACAAAATTGATTTTATGTATTAAAATAACGTCGTGGTTGATGATAAATTTAAGGACAGGAGAGCGATACAATGATCAAAATAGATCCAACGACAGGCCAATGGAAGGTCCCCTTTTTCGCCATCTGGACGGGGCAAGCCTTTTCGCTGCTGGGCAGCATGTTGGTGCAATTTGCGCTTGTCTGGTGGCTGACGCAGCAGACCGGCTCGGCGACGGTGCTGGCGATGGCTACGTTAGTGGCCCTGTTGCCGGGCATTATCATCGGTCCGTTTGCGGGCGCGCTGGTGGACCGCTGGAACCGGCGCATGGTGATGATGGTGGCCGATAGCAGCATCGCTGTGGCGACATTGTTGCTGGCCTACATTTATTGGCGCGGCGCGATGCAACCCTGGCACGTTTATGCCATCATGCTTTTCCGCTCGTTTGCCGGCACGTTTCACTGGCCCGCCATGCAGGCCTCTACGTCGCTGATGGTCCCCAAGGCGCAGCTGGCGCGCATTGCCGGGTTGAACCAGGCGCTCAATGGAGCCATGAATATTATCTCGCCACCGCTGGGGGCGTTGCTGATCAGCGCCTTCCCCCTGTACGGCGTGTTGGCGGTTGACGTGGTGACTGCGTTGCTGGCAGTGGTGCCGCTGGGCTTTGTCGCCGTCCCGCAGCCGGAGCAGAGCCCGTCACCGGAACCGGTCGGCGTCCGTTCGCTCTGGCGGGATGTGCGCGAGGGGTTCCGTTACATTTGGGGCTGGAAGGGGCTCTTCCTGGTCATGATGATGGCAACGGTACTCAACCTGCTGCTCAACCCGGCCTTCTCGCTCATGCCTATCCTCATCACCCAACATTTCCGGCTGGGCGCTTTGCAGCTGGGCTGGATGGATTCCGCTTGGGGTATCGGGGTAATTGCGGGCGGATTGGCTCTGAGCGCCTGGGGCGGCTTCAAGCGGCGGATCTTTACCACGATGCTGGGGGTGGTTGGGATGGGGGTTGGGACGCTGTTGATTGGTTTCAGCCCGGCGAATGCGTTTGGCTTGGCGCTGGGCGGGATGGCATTAACCGGTTTGCTCAACCCGATTGCCAACGGGCCGCTTCATGCCATTGTACAGGATTTGGTGGCCCCGGAGATGCAGGCGCGGGTCTTCACCGTCATTCAGAGTCTGGCGATGTTGATGTCACCGTTGGGACTGGCCGTCGCCGGCCCGCTGGCCGATGCTTTCGGTGTGCAGACCTGGTTTATCATCGGCGGCCTCAGCTGCTTAGCGATCGGGATCGGCGGGTTTTTTGTGCCGGCGATTGTCCATTTGGAGGATGACCATGGCCGGCCGCAGCCGGTCGCGGGGGGCGCTGCCCTGGTGGCCGGGATGGTGGAACCGGCGGAGTGAATACCCCCGGCAGGACTTGAACCTGCAACCCTCTGATCCGAAGTCAGATGCTCTGTCCAATTGAGCTACGGGGGCTTCTGCAAAAAGGGCCGGACTGACTTAGTCCGGCCCTTGGGGTGGACGGAGGGACTTGAACCCTCAGTTGCCTGAGCCACAGTCAGGAGCCTTAACCACTTAGGCCACGCCCACCACGCTACGCACGATTCTACCACAAAGCGGGAAAAGGGCAAGACTCACGATTGAGATTGCTGTTGCCCAAACGGTTTGCCGACCGGCAGCAGAATGTGGACGGTGCTGCCCGGCAATTTGACCTCATCATGACCGGGGCTTTCGGCCCAGATTTTGCCCCCATGGGCTTCTATGATCCCCTTGGAAACCGCCAGGCCCAATCCCAAGCCGCCCCCCTTGAAGGCGGTTTTGCTGGAACGGTGCAGAGCCACGTCTTCAATCACGTAGAAACGGTCAAAAATGTGGAGCAGGTCTTCCGGCTCGATCCCCACACCGGTATCCTTCACCCAGAGGTGGATGGTGTCATTGACGGCCTCGGCGTCAATGGTGACCGTGCCGCCGTCAGGGGTATATTTGATGGCATTGCTGACCACGTTCCAGAGGGCCTGGTGCAGGCGGCGGGGATCTCCCTCCACGACCGGGGTCTTGCGGATGCCCGGCCCCAATTCGAAGACCATCTGGCGTTGCGGCCCGAAGCTCCGCAGGTTATGCAAGACCGACTGCACAATGGAGTTGAGAAAGACTGGTTCGCGGGCCAGGTCCAACCGGTCGGCGTCAATCAGCGAGACGTTGAGGATGTCCTGGATGACCTGGCTGAGCCGGTCTACCGCGTCGGCCACTTTTTTCAGCAGATTGCGGGCGGAGCCCTCTTCTTCCAGACTGCCGGGGATGGCCGGGTTGGCCAACATGATCTGTACGTAGCCATAGATCACGGTGAGCGGTGTGCGCAACTCGTGCCCCGCCAGGATGACGAAGTCTGACTTCATCTTTTCCACCCGCTGCAGCTCGCTGTTCGCCTTCTCCAACTCGCGTACTTTTTCCTCCAGGCGCGCGACCAGGCGCTGGTTGTACTCTAACAGATATTCGGCGCGCTCTTCAATGGAGGAGACTTGATCCTGCATCCCGACCAGGTAAGCCCGCACCTGGTCGGGGAACTGATCAACGTCAATGGGTTTGGGGATGTAGCCGTTGCAGCCGGCCACCAGGGCCCGTTCCCGATCTCCCCGCAGCGTCGCCGCGGTGACGGCGACCACCGGGACCTTTTCCAGCCCTTCCATGGACCGCAAGCGGGTGGTTACTTCATAGCCATCCAGGCCGCTGATGTTGATATCCATCAAGATCAGATCGGGTTTATCTTTGCGCGCCGCTTCAATGGCCGAGATCCCGCTATCGGCCACGGTAACGGTGAACCCTTCCGACATCAAGATGCGCTGGACCAAGCGCTGGCTGGATGGATCATCCTCAACGTAAAGTATTCTGGTCATACTTCTTCTCCTTTTTCCCTGCCCAGAAGGGCATTAATCCCTGCCAGGAGGTCCTCATCCATAAAAGAGCCTTTTTGCAACAGCATCTGGATGCGCCCCTGGAGGCGTTGGCGTTCGGTGGCAGTCAGCTCTTTGGCAGTAATGACGATGACCGGCAAATCTTTCAGCTGTTCATCGGCTTTCAATTCGTCCAATACGGCAAAGCCGTCCATATCCGGCATCATCAGGTCCAGTAACACCAGGTCGGGGCGGGTGGCGCGGATCAAATCCAGCCCTTCGTGACCCGTGTGAGCCTCGGCGATCTGGAAATCGCCGCGGGTTTGGAGGATGCGCCGGAGCAGTCGGGCGGCCTCGGGGTTGTCCTCCACGATCACAATGCGGTGCGTGCGGGCATCCAGTTGTTCCAGCGCCCCCAACAGATCTTCGGAGGCGGGTTCCTGGCGGACCGGGGCGACTGGGGCGGCGGCGGCGGCCGGTACCACTTTGAGCCAGTCTTTCTCCAGCACGAATTTTTCGACCGCGAAGGTGTGCCCGGAGCAGTTAACGACCACTACGTCCTGCCGCTGGATCACGCCTTTCCCCAGCAGCTTGAAAAGACCGGCGAAGGCGGCCGCGGCCGCCGGCTCCATAGAAATTCCCTCCATTTTGGCCAGCACTTGCAGCGCTCTGAAAATTTCCTCGTCGGTCACATCCTCAAAAACGCCCCCGTGTTCCTTGACCACGTGGTAGAGATGGGTATAAGCCGGGCCGGGCGTGCCGGTGGCAATGGTAATGACGCGGGTGGTGGGGTTCAAGACGGGGATGGCCTCGGCGCGGTCAGCGCGGAAGGCCTGGACCATCGGCGCACAGCCGCTCGCCTGGATCAACGCCAGCTTGGGCACCCGGTCCACCAATCCCATCTGATAGAGCTCCTGGTAGCCTTTCCAGAAGCCAACGGGGCCTAAGCCACCACTGATGGCCTGAATGAACCAGTCAGGCGCTCGCCAGGGGATGCCGGGTTGGGGCGGGCCGAACCGCTCGGCCAGCTGCTCGGCCAGCTCAAACGCAATCGTTTTCATGCTTTCCCGCGTGCCGATGTCGCGCATTCCCCGGTCGGCCAGAATGCCTTTGTGGCTGGCGAAGCGCGCGGCCACCTTCTTGGTGATGTCGTAAGTCGCACTTACCTTGATCACTTCACTGCCGTAAATCGCGATCTCCCGCATTTTCTCCGGGGGAACCAGACTGGGCAGGAAAGTCCAGAGCTTAATGCCGGCATGGGCCGAATAAGCCGAATAGGAGATTGCTACGTTCCCGGTGGAGGCGACCACCAGCTCGGTGACACCGGATTCTTTCATCAGGGAAATCACCAACGCTGCCTGGCGGTCTTTGAAGGAGTTGGTGGGGTTTTGCCGCTCGTCCTTGATAAAAAGGTTGGGGGTGCCCAACATCATGCCCAGGTTACGGGCGTGCAGCAATGGCGTGCCCCCTTCTCCCATGGTGATCAGATACTGGTCGTTGCGCAAGGGGAGCAGCTCCCGGTACCGCCACATCTTGAAGGCGCGCGAGCGCAAAATGTCCGGCCAGATGCGACTGACCCGCGCGTAATCATAGCGCGCCTCCTGCCACTCATGGCCGCAGCGTGGGCAGACCGGTGTGGGAACTTGATAAGGATGCCGCTGACCACAAGCGGCACATTCCAGCTCGATCTCCAACGGGATAGCAGGGGGACTTAACCACATGTCAATTGGCTCTCTCTCTATGTTCAGGCTTCTTGAAAAGTTTCCGTAGCAAAATATTACTCCCCTATAGAGTATCATAAGTTGTGAGAAGGGCAAGTTTTATTCTTAAAAAGGGGGACTTTTTAAGAAATGAGCCGTGACGGCGTTGAAAAAGGTGGTTGGCTTGAAAATTGCCTCCTCCTTTTTCCATGACAGTTTGTCATTTCTCCAACTTGCTCTTATAATCATAGTAGTATTGGTGACCTAGGTGGGTAGATAACGCAAATTGTCGTGGGGTCATAGGCCGGTGAAGACCATGGGGGGGATTATTATTGAAGGGTGATATGGCAAACTCAGACGATTCTGCCCAACGCAACATTCCACCTCAAGATCTGGGGACGCGCCAGATCCGGGGGCTCTCGCAGCGTTTGCGCCGCCCGCTGACGCCGGAGGCCAATCTGCCGCCTGATGCCGCTCCGCCCGCGCCACCACCGGAGCCGTCGGAATCTGCTCCGCCGCTGGCTGAGGTAACTGTGCCGCCGGCTCCCCAACCGCCGCCGGCAGATTCTTCGCTGCACACGCGCCCGGTCAGCTCACAGGCTAAACCGTCACGGGATGGTCTGTTGACCGAGGGGACGATCCTGCAATCGCGGTACAAGATCTTGGGGGTCATCGGAATCGGCGGGATGGGGGCCGTGTACAAAGCCCAGGATTTGCGTTTTGCCAACGTGACTCGCATTTGCGCGGTCAAAGAGATGATCAACACGGCGACCGATCCGCAGGTGCGGCAGATGATCGTTCACAACTTTGAGCGGGAAGCCAGTATTCTGGCGACGCTCAGCCATCCGGCTATCCCGCAGGTCTACGATTTTTTCACGGAGGGAGCGCGCAGCTACCTGGCGCTGGAGTTCATCAACGGCAAGGACCTGGAAGCCATCCTATCGGAGACGGAAGGATTTATCTCTGAAGTCCAGGTCATTGACTGGGCGATCCAGTTGTGTGATGTTTTGATGTATTTGCACAGTCACAAGCCCCGGCCGATTATCTTCCGCGACTTGAAACCCTCCAACATCATGCTGGACGACCACGACCGGATCCGGTTGGTAGACTTTGGCATCGCCAAGCTTTTCCAGAGCGGGGAGCGAGGCACCATGATCGGGACGGAAGGGTATTCGCCCCCTGAGCAGTACCGGGGGATGGCCGAACCGCGCAACGACATCTATTCTTTGGGGGCGACACTCCACCATCTGTTGAGCAAACAGGACCCGCGGCTGGAGCCACCGTTTTCCTTCCATGAGCGGCCGATCCACAAGACCAATCCCACCGTCTCGCGGGAGCTGACCGAGATTGTGGAGAAGGCGCTGATGTACGACGTCAACCAGCGCTGGGGCTCGGCCGATGAGATGAAACGGGCCTTGCTGACCCTCCCCGGTGCACGGGGGATCGCGGGCGGGGCTCCCAAAGAGACGGCGGCTTTCGCCGCGGGCAGTGTCAAGCCGCTCTGGCGCTTTGCCTGTGAGGACGAAATCCGGGTGGCGGTGGCTGTGTCAGAAGGGGTGGTCTATGTGCCCTCCTATGACCACAATGTCTACGCTTTGGAAGCGTCTTCCGGCAAGTTCATGTGGAAGTATGCCACGGAAGGCGGCATTGCTTCCACTCCCTGGGTGCTGGAGGATTTTGTGGTCTTTGGCTCCACCGATACGGTAGTTTACGCCGTGGAGGCCCGGACCGGACGGTTAGTCTGGACTGCGCCCACCAAGGGGAAGATTTTCTCCTCGCCCTACGGTGAATTTGGGCACCTGTTTATCGGTTCAGATGATAGCAACTTGTACGCGATCCATGGGCCGAGCGGCCGGATCGCCTGGACCTATCATGCCGATGGGCAGGTCCGTACGCGCCCCATTCTACAGGAAAATATGATTTTCTTTGCCTGCCAGATGGGCATGGTCTACGCCTTGGGGCTTAACCGGGAGCTCAAATGGCGTTTCCACGCCCGGCGCGGGTTCCTGGCCGCCCCCACGCTGGGCAAAGGCCTGGTTTTGATCGGTTCGCTGGACTGGAACCTGTACGCTCTGGACCTGCGTTCCGGTTGGACGGCCTGGCGTTATCACACCGGCGGGTCCATCGTTTCCACAGCAGCCGTGGCTGAGAATCTGGTCCTGTTTGGATCGGCCGATAACTTCATTTATGCGTTGGATGCAGCGGAGGGCCGTTTAGTCTGGCGCTATCAAACGGAGGGACAGGTGACAGGCTCGCCAGCCGTTTACGGGGAAAATGTCTATATCGGTGGCGTCGACGGATCGCTCTACTGCTTAGAGGTACGCACAGGGAAGCTGCGCTGGCGCTATCAGATGGGCGGCGCTATCACCGGGGCTCCGGTGATTGAAGAGGGAGTGCTTTACATTGGCTCCAATGACCGCTACGTTTACGCTATTCCGGCCTGAGCTGGCAAGGTGAACGAATCATGCGACAGTGGATTGGTTGGTTAAGTGATCGGCTGAGAGCCAGAGGGGCGGAATCCCCGGCCGACGTGTCGGATACGCCCCCCTTGCCGGAATTCATGCCTGAATTAACGTTGGAAGAAGAAGAAAAAGCTATGACAATGCCTCTACCACTTTCAAAACAGCCGGCTCATTTGATCAGGTTGGCCTGGAAGACCGACGTAGGACAATTGCGTAACCATAACGAGGACACCCTGGTTGTTTTTCTGGGCCAGCAGGAGGGGATGGTGCCCCTGGTCTCGTTTGGATTGTGCATTGTGGCCGATGGGATGGGAGGGCATCAGGCCGGTGAATTGGCCAGCGCGCTGGCCAGCCGTGTCGTGGCTGGCTATCTGTTGGAACATGTCTACCTTCCCTTGTTGCAGGAAGACGCCCAGGAACCTGAGCCGGATTCGCTGGCCGAGGTGGTGCGGACGGCCATTGCCCAGGCCAATGACGCGGTCATTGAGACCTTCCCGGGCAGTGGCACGACCCTCACCAGCGCCCTGCTGTTGGGGGCCCATTTGTTAATTGGACATGTGGGTGACAGCCGGGCCTACCTGTTGCGGCCGGAGGATGGCCTCCAGCAGCTAACCGCGGACCATTCATTGGTTTACCGGTTGGTGGAAATGGGGCAACTCAGCCCCGAGGAAGCGGGGGTACACCCGCAGCGTAATGTTCTGTACCAGGCAGTGGGCCAGGGAGCGCCGTTGCAAGTGGATGTGATAGCGCAGACTTTGCAACCTGGTGAGCGGGTGCTCCTGTGCAGTGATGGGCTGTGGGAGATGGTGAACGATGCGACCATTCAGCGTCTTGTTGAGGAATCCTCCTCCATCCAGGCTGCCTGCGAGTCCCTGGTTGTGGCCGCCAACGAGGCCGGCGGCACTGATAACATCACTGTGATGATGGCAGAACTAGCTGAGAGTTAGGATTGTAACATGGGTGCGTTTGATCCAGAAAAAGATTATTACGCCGCTTTGGGCGTCCCTGTGGAGGCCAGTGAAGAGGAGATCAAAGTGGCCTACCGCGATCTGGCGCGCCGTTACCATCCAGATTCCGGTGGTGATGCGGAGCGCTTCCGCCAGATCCAAGAGGCCTATGAGATCTTGCGCGATCCCACTCTACATCGGGCTTACGACCGTCAACGCGAAAGCCGGGGATTGTCTCAGGAATCGCCCTTAGTGATTGGATTGACCCTCAACCGGACCAACATGCAACCGCTGGAAGTCCCCCAGATGCTTTATGTGCTGGTGGATATCCGGCCGCGTGTGGATCTGCCGAGCCAACGGCTCCCGTTGAACCTGGCTTTGGTGATTGACCGCAGCACCTCTATGCAGGGAGTGCGGATGGAGAACGTGAAGCTGGCCGCCCTGGACCTGGTGGAGTCGTTGTTGCCCGGTGATCGCCTCTCGCTGGTGGCCTTCAGCGACCGGGCCGAGGTGATCGCTTCGGGGCTGTCAGTCAGTGATAAACGCGCTTTGCGCTCGGCCATTTCGGCCCTCATGCCCGGCGGCGGAACCGAGATCTGCCGCGGGTTGACGGCTGGCCTGGACGAGCTCCGCCGTTACGTCAGCGATCAATATCTCAACCACTTGATCTTGCTGACCGATGGGCGTACTTATGGGGATGAAGAGCAATCTTTGAGCGAGGTGCGGCGGGCCGGTGCCCAAAAGATCGGCATTTCCGCGTTAGGAATTGGCGAGGACTGGAACGATCTTTTCCTGGATGCCCTGGCGCGTCAGGGGGGTGGAATCTGCCAGTATATCCGTTCCCCCTCACAGGTGCGGCAGTTGTTGCGCGATCAAATCCGTGGCCTCAGTGCCGTGGTGGCCCGCCAGGTGCGATTGGTCATCAATCCTGCGCCTAATGTCAAAATCCAGGCGGCGTTCCGGGCGGCCCCTTACATGGAATATCTCACGCTGGAAAACGGTACGACGCTGAAGTTGGGCAACATGGGGGTGGATGAGCCGATTGCGTTAATCCTGGACCTGGTCGTCCAGCAGCCGGAACCGGGGGAGCGACGCCTGGCCCGGTTGGAATTGGAGGCCGCAACAGCCAACGACACTGCTGTGACACTTCAGCTGCGCCGGGATCTGGCGATGACCTTTTCTTACAGCGCCCAGGATGAGCCGGTCCCTGGCCGGTTGTTGAATATGCTGTCACGGTTGAGCATTTTCCGGCTACAAGAGCGGGCTTGGGAACTGGCGGAATCTGGCGACGTTCAGCAAGCGACGAATATGTTGCAGGCGGCGGCGACGCGGCTCTTTGACCTGGGTTACAAGGAATTGGCCCAGGTGGCATTGACCGAAGTGGGGCGGCTTTCTGCCGGGGGAGCTCCCACTTCGGAAGGTCGGAAGCGTGTACGCTATGGCACACGAAGTTTAACCAGTCCTGTTTAGGAGGGGCGAAAAATGCCTGACAAGAGTGTAAAAGTCATTTGTCCGTCTTGTGGTGCCGAGAATTTGACGGGTACGTTGTTTTGTGTGCAGTGTGGCATTTATCTACCCTTTGGTGGGCCGTTGCGGACGGAGCCGCTTCCGGAGCAGGGCCAGGGCCAGCGGCCGACGGCGACTGACCGGCGTACGGATACGCAGGAGGGAAAGGCCCTGAGTCTGGAGATGGAAATCCTGGATACCGGGCGTAAAGTTTGGTTGTCGGCCGAGCGCGAAATTTTGGTCGGCCGGCTGGATGCAGCGCATGGTATTTTCCCTGAGCTGGATTTGGGAGTAGACGGTGGGTTGGAGCACGGTGTCTCCCGCCGTCAGGCTCGCATTTATACCAAGGATGGGGTCTGTCTGTTGGAGGACCTGGATAGCACTAACGGCACTTTTCTCAACGGCGAGCGGTTGACCCCTTATTTGCCCTACACTTTGCACAACGAAGATGTTTTGACCTTCGGCACCATGCGCCTGAAGATCTATATTTACACCAGTAAATAGCCTGGCGGAGGGGAGCGATGCCTTATACGATTCTTATTCATTTACTCAATGAGGACCCCGTGGTCGGGGAAGTGGAGGAATTGCCAGAGGCCAGCACCAGCTTCCTCAAAGTGACCAGCCCGCGCTTGCGCGATGGCCGGGATGTGCCCTATCTCATGCCGGAAACGGCCACTGTGCTCTACCCCTTGGGCCGCATTCATAGTGTGGAGATCTTGCCGACTGAGGGAGAGGAAAAGATTGTCACTTTCATCCGGGAGTAGCAGTTCTCAGAGCCATCCGTTGGTTTTGATCGTGGACGACGAGCCACGGATCATCCGCTTTGTCCGGATTAACCTGGAAATGGAAGGGTTCCGGGTGGTGGAGGCCCGGAACGGCCTGGAGGCCCTGGATCAGGTGCGGGAGAAGATGCCGGACCTGGTGTTGTTGGATGTGATGATGCCGGAGATGGATGGGTTTGAGACGCTCCGGCTCATCCGTGAGACTTCCAACGTGCCGGTGATCATGCTGACGGTACGCAACGAAGAGGAGGATAAAATCCACGGGCTGGACCTGGGGGCGGATGACTACGTGACCAAGCCGTTCAGCCCCCGCGAGCTGGTCAGCCGGGTCCGGGCGGTGTTGCGCCGGATGCAGCCGCTCACTCCGGCGGGCTCTTCCGTGCTGGAGGTGGATGAGCGTCTCAGCGTGGATTTTAATACTGGCGAGGTGATTGTGGCCGGGGAGCGGATCAAACTGCGGCCTACCGAATTCCGCCTGCTGCGCCAGCTCATTGAGAACGCCGGCTGGACGGTGCCGCACGCGACCCTGTTGGCCAAAGTGTGGGGCTATGAATATCAGGACGCCACTCCTTACCTGCGTCTTTACATTAACTACCTGCGACAGAAAATAGAGCCGGATCCCGAACACCCACGTTATATATTTACGGAACGAGGGTTGGGGTACCGTTTTGTGGAACTGGCGCCACCCGCCAAAAGCGCTGCCGGGGCTAAATAGTCTCGCCGGCCAGGGTTGGCGATGGTCCGCCACGGCTACAGGTGCCAGGTGAAACCTCCCCAGCCATGGAGAGATTGAGGCTGGGGGCACATAGAAAACTTTGCATCCTTTATTCTTAACGGTAAGAAAGGTTTTCAAGGGAATTCCCCATGAACTGGCGTTCACCAGCGGTGGGATAAAAATTGGTTTGTAGTGACGCGCTTCAGCGCGGCTCAGACGGCGCTAAAGCCTGACTACCAACTCAGCGCGTTATTTTCAGGGGAGGGAACGATGCCTGCTTATAAAATTGTGGTCGCCGGTCCCTTTAATGCGGGAAAAACGGCCTTCATCCGCACGGTCAGCGATATTGAGATTGTCACGACCGAGCGGCGGGTTACCAATCCAGAAGTGGCGGCGGTTAAGGAAGAGACGACGGTGGCCATGGATTATGGCCGCACGCGGCTGGGCGATGTGGTGTTGCATCTCTACGGGATGCCCGGGCAGAGCCGGTTTGAATTTATGTGGGATATTTTGATGCGGGAGATGGACGGGTTTATCCTGATGGTGGATAGCGAAGACCGCGCCAGTCTGATGGAGGTCAAACAGCTCTTGCGGCTCTACCGGCGCGGCGGG
>Ga0067045_1003650_pt1 | contig 17310 bp, 19 predicted proteins | sample TerdegcTABiofilm_FD_59184 | JGI IMG/M metagenome (GOLD analysis project Ga0067045, IMG submission 59184) | Combined Assembly of (Gp0054472, Gp0054536) Wastewater bioreactor microbial communities from Singapore -Terephthalate degrading... | reverse complement strand
CCCCGATCATCGGAACGGAAAGACAGTGCGAGGAACTGGTCCGGTATATGTTGAATGAGTTTGAGGAAAACCCGCAGAAAATATGGAATTCGGAAATATTCGGCAAATCCGTGCACGACCTGGTGAGGGAAGGAATTCAGAACAAGATTCAGCGCATGCCGGAAAATGCCCAGCTCAAACTGCAGGAAACCCTCCAGCGTATTGTCAACGACGGTTCGGGCGGGCTGATTTGTATTATAATCTAGAAAAGTTAACCGGTCACCAGGCCGGTTCAATTTTTTTGTGTACTTTTCAACACTTCAACCGCTCCTAAAAATAATCAATTGATCATACAATTGATCATATTTTTTACCCACAGGGGAAACATTAATCAATATAGGAGTTATATCATTCCTTACATACTTTGGCGTGAGGGGTGGGCGGAATATTTGCCTGAATTCGCCTGGCTGATTAGCGCGATTATTGCCTGGGTAATTTTTTTTCTGCTGGTAGACTGGACCCGGCTTAAATACACTATATGGGGCGGGATTATTGCATCAACCATGCAAGTATTGGTAGACACTGCGGCAATGAAGATGAATTTATACCATGTGGAAAGCATGGTTCATATCCTGGGTTCTTCTGTTTTTTTTACCTTTGGGGTAGTATTTGCCATTGGCGTTATATTTACCCAGACCATGCCGGTGTCACGCTGGTTGCAAGCACTTAACATCCTGGTGATGGTTGCCCTTTTTTCCATAGAAGAGCATCTTTATGTGAAAATTGGCATTTTGGAGTATGTGCATTGGAACCATCCGGCCAGTATTTTTATAAACCTGCTTGTATTCACCAGCTTTACCTGGCTGGTGGATAAGATTGGATTAAACAGTGCACAAGTGAAAAGAGGGATTTAAACTTTGAGCCTGTTAGATTTTACTTTATTCTCGCTGTTTATCGGGCTATTAGTTTTTGCCTGGTTTAAATTTTTGTCGAGATTAAGATAAGTTAGGTATGGCGATGGACATTTTTGCCGCCCGAGAATTGAAAAATGGGCATGTGAATTATGAGAAAGGTAGAGGTAAATGCCGCATTTTTTATATGCACTTTTTGCCTGGACGTTATTATTCATATTTGTAAAAAAAAGTATTCCAGGACTGTGGATGGCTGGTTTTATCGGCATCACCATAGGGGCTGTTGTAGATTACATTGGGATAAAATTAAATTTCTATAACTATCCAAAAGGTATTTTATATATTAAAGGGATACCTTTCTTTAATATTCTCGGTATTTACGCGAAGTCAATTTTGTATCTGTACTGGTTGCCTCGTCGGTGGAAGGACAGGCTCCTGTATACAAATTGTATTTCAGTTTTTTATCTGGCTGTTGAGGCCGCGGTTTATAGCCTGGGCGGCATTGCTTATCCTAACTGGAGATTGGGATACAGTTATTTTTTTATTGGTTGCCGGCCTTACCCTGCTTGCTGTCTTTTACAATGTTACTACCTGTCCGTCTAAAGTTATGCTCAAGAGAAACTAAGTAATTTCTCTTGGCTATAACTGGTTAGTTATGCTTGATAACTATTTGAAATGCAAATCTTTGTAACATTAAAAGTTATATGGNAGGGGTTAAGAGAATTGAGAGTTGCCATCATCGGCGCTGGTCCCAGTGGTCTGGCCTGCGCTCATGAACTGGAGCGGCACGGGGTTGAGCCGGATATTTATGAGCAACGGCCTCGCACCGGGGACCTTGTTGAACATGTTGGCGCACTCTTGCAGGTCATGAACAGGCCGGTAAAAGAACCAGAATCGAGGAAATTAAAGAGAAAGTTTCCATATTTCCCTCAACCCTCTGAATTTGATTAATAAGATTGTGATGAACACTCCCCGTGCCACCGGTTCTGTTTGCGGGAACCTGGGTTACTTAATTAAGAGAGGGCAGGCGGAAGATACTGTTGAAAGTCAACTTCTCTCGCAGGTAAAAACCCCTGTTCAGTATAATACCAGGGCTGATTACGCTGACCTCGCTTCAAAATACGATTACGTAGTTGTTGCTACCGGTACTTATGACATTACAAAGATATTAGGCTGCTGGGAGGACATTTTTAAAACCTGGCTGCTGGGGGCGACAGTATTAGGATCATTTAATCCTAACGTTTTGAAAATGTGGCTTAATACAGAATATGCCGGGAGCGGGTACGCCTACCTCACGCCTTTTAACCAAAAGAGTGCTTCTCTGATTTTGGTTGTATCCAATGCTAATAGAAAAAACATTGTTGATTACTGGAAAAAGTTCTGGCAAATCGAAAATTTTACCTACGAGATTAGCTCTCTCTGGGATTTAGAACACGTATCCGGGTTTGTTTATCCCCACCAGGTGGGTAATATACTTTTCGTGGGCACCGCCGGGGGATTTATGGAACCTCTATTGGGGTTTGCGTTTTTTGATGCAATTAGAAGCGGAGTATTTGCTGCAAGATCAATAGTTGAAGGGAGAAATTATGAGGAACTTTTAGCGCATTTAAAAGAAAATATCANGGTTTCCATTAAATTAAGAAAAGTGTTGAACCGTTGCACTAATAAAGAATACGATCATTTGGTTTCTTTTTTAACAACGCCGGGGATCAAGCAATTTATCTACAATACCAACCTGGACATTATTAAATATATGGCCTTACTATCCGGTGTAAGCGAGGAGGTTATGTCTTTGAAACCTTTCCCGCCTTCGGAAGGCTAAAAAAGGCCTGTGGTAATTATGCTTTTAACCTGGGAATAATTTTATTAACTGGAAACGGTTTTGCCTCAATAGAAGCAATCTCCTTCTGGAGCATTTCAATATTAGCCATTTCTTTGTCCCGCAGCCGGGTGAATAGTGCCCTGGCCGCCGGGTTGGTCACTTTGACGGATAACTCGTTATAAAAGACTTGGCTGCTAATTTTTTCGTCAAGCACCAGATATAGATAATTAAGTGCATTCAAATTCTTTTTCCACCCCCGTCAAGAACTTTTTATATTAAAGTTTATCATTTCAGTTTTTAGTTGCTTTAGTTGCTCTTGGCTGTTTCCGGCAAAGCCGTTAAATATTTCCTTGAGCCTCGTGTCACTGATAGTTTGGGATAGATAAGTATAAAAGGCCAACCGCTGTTCTTCCCGGTGCACAGCTTCTTTGAAAGCGTTGTTCAACAATTCACTCTGGGTCAATTTAGACATAGGACCACCTGTTATGATAATAAAATCAAATAATCTATTCCCTCCGGAAGTTGCCACGGGTGGGTTAGTAAATATTTTACCCTTTACTAAAACAAAAAAACCTAGCGCTTGGATCGCCACAACCAAAAAAGAGGAAACGATAAGTCCTTGGATTACTAGTAAAAATTTATAGAATAGTACATTACAATCAGGGCAATATATTCTCCAAATGATTGAAAATAGTAGGTGCGTCATGAGTATCCTGAAAAACTTACTCAAGTTGATAACCTACCAGGAAAACACCGACCGCGAGGGGTTTGTCCTGGAGGAAACATTATTCGATCGTCAAAATGAGCAGAAAAGTGGGCCATCTTCAGAAAATCAGGCCGCTATGGAGCATAGTGAGCCTGAAGCCCCCCAGGAGCACAAAGAAAAAGCGCTTGCTGCCCGCCGTTCCTTTAAAAAGCCTGTTCGCCCTGCTAAAAAAACAAATGAGCCGCAAAAGATCAAAGACAACGGTGGGGCAGGGGAGGGAAAACAGGATCAAGCTTCCGGTCAAGCGAATGGAAAACTGGTAGTAGATGACCTGTCGGTTAGCGCTTCTCTTGCGGAAAACAAAGTATTGATCGAGCAGTTATACGGGCTGCCGAAAAATAAAGATATTATAGTTAGAGATATTGTCATCGGAACAAATCCGTCGATTAACGGCTTTGTCGTTTTCATTGACGGTTTGGTGGACAAGTCTGTCCAGGACTTGCTGTTTCAGGCTTTAATGCTTTTTGCCGCCCGGCCCGCCCCGCCGGATAAAGGCAAACTGGCCTCATATATTAAAGAAAGGCTGCTGCCTGGCAACCAGGTTTCGGTCCAGTCATGGTTCCGCGATATTCTGGACGCGGTGAACTACGGCGATACGGCGTTGTTTTTGAATGGATGCGCCGAGGCGGTGCTGATTGAAACCAAGGGATGGGAGCACCGGGGGGTGGAAAAGCCCGTTATCGAGCAAATACTCCGCGGGCCGCAGGAAGCTTTCGGGGAAACCCTGCGCACCAACACGGCCCTGATCAGGAAATTAATCAAAAACGAAAACCTGACCACAGAATTATTAAAAGTAGGCGCCCGCAACCGGGTTAATGTAGCGGTTATGTACCTGCGCGACCTGGCCAACCCCGCTCTGGTGGCGGAGGTGAAAAGGCGGATTGAAAGTATTAGGACGGACTTCATTGTGGACAGCGGGGTGCTCGAAGAATTTATCCAGGACAACCCCTATAATTTAAACCCGACGATATTGGCCACGGAACGCCCCGACCGTGTAGCTGCAAGCATTATTGAAGGAAGAGTGGCCATCATCGTCGACGGCAGCCCCTTCGCCCTGATTGTGCCTGCCACCATGTATGAAATGATGCAAACCGGTGAGGATGTCTACAGCCGCTGGCAGCTCGGCACTTTCATCCGTTACCTGCGCGCCCTGGCCTTTTACCTGGCTTTCCTGGCGCCGGGGGTCTACCTGTCTGTTGTGCTGTTCCACCACGAAATGATCCCTACAGAGTTGCTCCTCGCCATCGCCGGGAACCGTGAAAAAGTCCCCTTCCCCTCTCTGGTCGAGGTGCTCTTAATGGAAATTTCCTTTGAGCTAATCCGGGAGGCGGGGTTGCGCATACCCGGCATCATGGGTACGACCATCGGCATCATCGGCGCGCTGGTTTTAGGCCAGGCTGCCGTTCAGGCTAACATCGTCAGCCCGGTTTTGGTGATCCTGGTAGCCGTAACCGGGCTGTCCAGCTTTGCCATTCCATACTTTTCCCTGGCCTTTACCCTGCGGATCTACCGTTTTTTTTACATCGTACTGGGAGCAACATTGGGTTTTTTCGGGATCGCCATCGGCCTGTTTAGCCAGATCATTTTGACAGCCAATTTAAAGTCTTTCGGCGTGCCGTACCTGGCCCCAATCGGGCCCAGGACCGTCGCCGGCGCGGACGTGGTTACCCGGCTGCCGGTGTTCTTTCACGAAAAGCGACCGGACTACCTGAACCCGCAGGATATTAAACGCCAGCCGGATGTTTCCAGAGGCTGGATTGGGCCTGAGAATGGTGGTAAAGATGTTTAAAGAGGGCACATTTGGCCCGGCTGAGGCGATCGTTCTGCTGGCCTTGTCCAGCCTGGCCAGGAGCTTCTTGTCCTATCCGAGATTACTCGTCGAAATTGCCGGCCCGGCTGCCTGGATGACGCCGATTGGCGGGCTGGCCGTTGCCCTGGTGGGGGTATATCTGATATCGCTGGTTTTCAAGAAAAACCCCGGCTATACCATTATCGAAACCGCCGAGCAGGCCTTCGGCCCATATATAGGAACGGCACTGAATGTTCTTATTGTGGTATCAGCTTTCGAAATGGTGGGTGCCCTTTTTCTCAGGGAGTTCAGTGAAGCAATGCTGACCACCACTCTGCGTTTTGCACCTATCAGTATAATAGATTTTTCATTTTTGGCGATGGGTTTGTTAGGGGCGTACCTGGGTATTGAGGCTCTGGCGCGGACAGCCCGCCTTATTTATTTGTATGTATTAGTCGGGCTGCTTGTTACGGTTCTTTCTTTAATACCATTTTGGAACTTTTACAANNTGTTACCTATACTCGGAAAAGGAGTGTCGAGAGATTTTTTACTNGGNACTTATGCCACCGCCGGAATANCTGAAGTAATTTTNGCNGCGGTAATAGTACAAGCCATGGGTGGAGTCANANATTTTACCAAGATCGGTTACAGTTCCATGCTGATCAGTTTCGGGATTTTGATCGTGCTCCTGGCAACCCTTGTTCTGACCTATAACTGGCCCATCAGCGAAGAATTCACCCTCCCTTTTTTAAGGTTGTCCAGGACCATTTACCTCGGACGTTTTTTCCAGCGGCCGGAAGCCATTTTTATCCTGATCTGGACCATTGTCGGGGCCTTGAAAATCTCCTTGATGCTTTACGGGGCGGCAGTTTCCCTGGCCAGGTCGCTGAAGCTGCCTGACTACCGGCCCCTGATCTGGCCTCTGGGCCTGGCCATGTTCATTATTAGCCTCCTGCCGTTGGATATGTCTGCTGCTGTGAATCTCGACGTTATTATCAGGGGACTTGTCTTTATTCCCGACTACCTGTTACCGTTGCTTATTCTCGCCGCGTACTGGCTGAAAGGGAGGGGTGGGCGTGCGGGCAGCTAGGTTAGGCGCTTTATTTCTGACAGCGCTCTCTGTTTTATTATTGACCGGCTGTTTCGGGAGCAGGGAGACCGACGAGACTGCCTATGTCCTGGCCATTGGTTTTGACAAGGGGGAAAAAGACAACATGGTTGTGACCGTCAGCATTGCCAACACGAAGGTTATCGCCGGAATGACCGGCGGAGCGGGTGGGGCTAAAGAGGAGGGTCGCAACGTTCTGGTGCAAAGTGTGGAAACCTACGGCCCGCTTACCGGGCTGGAACAATTAAGCTCGGTAACCGGCAGGCACTTGTCACTGTTACATACGAAGGCGTATATATTTTCTGAAGAGTTGGCTAAAGAAGGCCTCGCGGACTGGTTCAGTACCATGAGCCGGTACTATGAACTCCGGGCAACCTCCTATGTATTTGTCTGCCGTGGAAAAGCAAAAGATTTCCTGGAAAAAAACCAGCCTCCCCTTGAATTAAGCCCGACTAAACAATATGAGCTGATCGGGAGTTTGTCCAGAGCTCATGGNTTNTATAAAAACGCTATGTTTTTGAACTTTCATCAGGATGTAAAGAGCTGGTCGGTTGAGCCCAGCCTGCCGCTGGNGGCCATCCACGAGGGCGGGCTGGAAACAGCCAAGCCGGGGNTGAAAAAAGGNGGGGGNTATGATCCTGGCCGGTATTTCGCCGGGGAATTACCGGTNAGCGGGGCGAATAAGGCCCAGATTATGGGTACCGCCGTGTTCCGGGGNAGTAAAATGGTAGGTACTATCAACGGCGAGGAAACCAGGTATTACCTAATGTTACGGGGCGATTTCGAAAATGGTTTCTTTACTTTTGTAGACCCTGTTATTCATGAGCCCGCGCTGATTGGTTTCACCGTTCACCAGGCGCGCAGCCCCAAATATGTAACCAATATTAATGAAGACGGGACTGTAACGATTGATGTTGACATCTACCTGGAAGCCGATCTCTCAGCAATGTTGAAAGGCATCAATTACGAGAACCCGGACCTCAAACCAATTATTGAAGAAGCTTTCTCAATGTATATCCAGCAGGGGTGCCAGAACTTGATTAAACGCACCCAGGAGGAGTTTAAAGCCGATATCTTCAGCTTCGGCTACAGGTTGAAGCATCACTTTTGGACTGTGCAAACCTGGCGCGATTTTAACTGGCTGGAGAGGTATCCGGAAGCGCAGGTCAGTGTCACGGTNCATACCAGGGTCAGGCGGACCGGTCTTGTGTTGAAAACGTCTCCGTCAAAGGAGGATTGATCATGAAGTGGTTATTACTTCTAATACCCTTGGTCGTAACCTACTATACCTGCACTTACGGCCGGTGGGCGCTAAAAAACGGATACAAACGCGGTGGGATCGGAGTCTTTGTCCTGGCTGCTTTTGTCCTCGCCCTGGCCGTGTACGCCCTGTTTCTTAAACAGGAGTTTTAGCCGGCAGGGTGCAGCGCGGAATGACGAGAACTGAAGCGGCAAAGTTTTATAAAAGTTAACTTGCCCCCTTCAGTTTGTAGGTGTAACCAACTGCATCACGAAACCAGCGGCGTGCGGGGCTTGTTAAAAGCATATTTTGGATGATTGGGTTGCTATAAGCCAACTCCCTTGCTTCTTCTACTTTTTGATGGTATTCTTGCTTGTTCAAATCGTCTGCTTCCTTTTTCTTTTTTCTTCACATTCAACATGTCCGGGCAGTTGGTCTACTCAAATACACTTCCCGAAAATTACTGAAGCGATGTTTGACACCTGGAAAAAAGAGACGGTATAATGTCACCAGGGGGTGAGTTAAATGACCGTGGTGAACCCGCATGTTAAATTTAACTACGATGATTACTGCCAGATGCCGGAAGACCGGCGCTATGAGCTGATCGGGGGGGAGTTTTTCATGGTTCCGTCGCCCAGTGTCATCCACCAACGAGTGGCTGCCAACCTGGAGGCCATTTTACGCGAATATGTCCGGGAGAAAAGTTGTGGAGAAGTTCTGTTTGCGCCGCTGGATGTGGTATTATCTGCCGAAGATGTGGTGCAGCCCGACATCATGTTTATCTCATCGGAGCGTTCCAATATCGTTACCGACGCTAATATCCAGGGCGCGCCGGACCTGGTGGTGGAAATCCTCTCACCCTCTACGGCGGAAAAGGACCGCACTATCAAAAAGAAGCTGTACGCCCGTTACGGGGTGCGGGAACTCTGGCTGGTCAACGCGGGAGCTCAAGTCGTCGAGGTATTCTCCCTGGAAGAAGGGGAGGAAAAGCCACCCCGCCTGTATGCCCGCACCGCCCGCCAACCGCTGGTTTCACCCCTGCTGAAAGGCCTGTCCGTAAACCTTGATCAGGTGTTTTAAAATATTATACAATATCAAATGATTTGAATTGTTTATCAATACAATGCTCAAGTTATTAATTTAATGGTGGGACGTAACCCCGTTTAGAAAAGAGGGAGAATAAAATTGTCTGATAGAGTGATCAATGTCGGTTTGATGGGTTTTGGTACCGTCGGGCGTGGTGTATATCGAATTCTGAAAGGAAACAGCACGGGGATAGAGCAAAAAGTGGGCGCCCGGATTGAGGTCAAAAAAATTCTGGTACGTGATTTGGAAAAAAATCGGGGTGTCGTTACCGGCAAAGGGGTGCTGACCACAAATGTCAGTGAACTGACTGAAGACCCCGGGATCGATCTGGTGGTAGAGGTGATGGGTGGGATCAGTCCGGCCCTGGAGTATTCCCTGAAAGCATTAAACCATGGTAAAAGCCTGGTTACCGCGAATAAAGATATGATCGCGCTGCACGGCAAGGAACTTTTTGAAGCTGCCGGGGCGAGCGGTTCTGACGTACTGTTTGAAGGTAGCGTCGCCGGGGGGATACCTATAATCAGGCCGTTAAAAGAATGCTTGGCTGCCAACTGCATCAAGCAGGTTATCGGTATCATCAATGGAACAACCAACTATATGTTGACCAGGATGACCAAGGAAGGCCTGGACTTTGAACAGGTACTCAAGGAGGCGCAAGCTCTGGGCTACGCCGAAGCTGATCCGTCTGCCGACGTGGAAGGTTACGACGCGGCGCGCAAACTGGCTATCCTAAGCTCAATTGCTTTCAATACCAGGGTGCCGTTGAATCAAGTATATGTAGAAGGAATAACCGGTATTACCGCCGAAGATATAGCGTATGCAAACGAGCTTAATTGTGTGATTAAGTTGCTTGGTATTGCCAAGGAAACGGAGGAAGGGATCGAAGTTCGGGTGCATCCGGCCTTACTCCCGGTACAACACCCTTTAGCTTCAGTAAATGATGTTTTCAATGCAATTTTTGTCCGGGGCGATGCGGTTGGAGACGTGATGTTTTACGGACGGGGCGCCGGTGAAATGCCTACCGCCAGCGCTGTGGTGGCTGATGTAATGAACGCCGCCCGTAATTTGCTGCGAAATGTGCCGGGCATGATTAGTTGTACCTGTTTTGAGGAAAAGCCGGTTAAGCCAATGGGGTCCACCTCGACGAAATATTATGTGCGCCTGAATGTTGCCGACAAGCCCGGGGTATTGGCCGGGATTGCCTTGATCTTCGGCGATAATGAAGTAAGCCTGGCTTCCGTAATACAAAGGCACACTTCCGGGAATTCTGCGGAAATAGTGCTGGTAACGCATGAAGTACTGGAAAGGAACTTTCAAGAAGCAATAAAATCGATAAGAAAACTGCCTACTGTTTACGAAATAACCAGTGTGATTCGCACCGAGGGGGATTAATACCCTAAATGATTCGTGTGCAGGTGCCCGCTACAACGGCCAACCTTGGGCCTGGTTTTGACTGCCTGGGGATGGCTTTGGAATTATATAATATAGTAGAAATAATCCAGGTTCCCCGCGGCTTGGTCATAGAGGTGACGGGCGAGGGCGCGGCCGATATTTCCCGGGACGGGGACAATCTTGTTTTCCTGGCGGCGCAACGTGTTTTTAATCAGGTGGGCTATGATCCTGCCGGAATGAAGATTCGCCTGATTAATCAGATACCCGTTGCCCGGGGTCTGGGAAGCAGTACTGCCGCCATCGTTGGTGGGGTTATAGCGGCTAATTTGCTTGTAGGGGGCAGGCTTTCTATAAAAGAAATAATTTCCCTGGCTAGTTCAATAGAAGGCCATCCCGATAACGTTGCACCTGCGGTCCTGGGTGGTATAGTGCTCTCAGTTCAGGCTGACGGGGATCTGAAAAATTTGAAGATCCAACCGCCTCAAGGCATCAAATGTGTTGTGGCTATCCCTGATTTTACTCTAGCCACGAAAACTTCCAGGGATGTTCTTCCGTCACAAGTGCCATTTCAAGACGCTGTTTTTAATGTGGGTAGAGTTGCTCTTTTGGTGGCCGCCCTGCAACAGGGTAATCTCTCCTTGTTAGGGACCGCAATGGAGGATCACCTTCACCAACCCTTCCGTTCAGTCCTGGTTCCTGGTATGAAAAAGGTTTTGGCCGCAGCAAAATTAGCGGGAGCCAAGGGTGTAACTCTGAGCGGCGCGGGACCGGCAGTAATTGCTTTTGCAGACAGCAATTTTAATCTTATTGCCCGGGTCATGGGTGAAACTTTCCGCCAGAATGGTGTAAAATGTAAAACTTTGGTTCTTAAACCGAGCCCTATAGGTGCGAGGGCACTTGAAGTAAAGTAAAGCGTGAGCTGGTATCCATCATTTTAACGTCCGGCGATGCCGTCCGGACTGAAAAGGCAGGCGATATTAGTGTTAGTTGTACAAAAATACGGAGGCAGTTCAGTGGCTGACGCCGAACGGATCCGGAGGGTGGCCCGGCGGGTTAATGATGTCCGCGCTGAAGGTCACAACGTAGTAGTAGTTGTATCAGCGATGGGNGATACGACCGATGATTTAATCCACCTGGTTGAGGAAATAACCGACTGTCCCCCTGAAAGGGAAATGGATGTTATTTTATCAACCGGNGAGCAGGTTTCAATAGCGCTTCTGGCTATGGCTGTCAAGGAACTGGGTGCGCCGGTAATCTCTCTAACTGGTGCCCAGGTAGGTATCATGACTGATAATGCCCATACTAAAGCTAGAATATTGAACGTTAATANTGCCCGCTTGCAAAAAGAATTAGATGTGGGTAACATTGTCATTGTTGCTGGTTTCCAGGGGATAAACGACCGGAACGATATTACTACTCTCGGCCGTGGTGGTTCAGACACCACCGCTGTGGCTATTGCCGCTGCTTTAAAGGCTGATCTCTGTGAAATATATACCGACGTGGATGGAGTTTATACAACCGATCCAAGAATTGTCTCTGAAGCCCGCAAGCTTGATGTGGTTTCATACGATGAAATGTTGGAGTTGGCCAACCTGGGTGCGGTGGTGCTGCACCCCCGCTCGGTCGAACTGGCCATGCAATACGGGATACCGCTGCATGTACGTTCCAGTTTTAATCATAATTTAGGAACGATTGTAAGGGAGGTAGACAGTATGGAAAGATCACTTGTGGTTACCGGAGTGGCTTACGATCTAAATGTTGCAAAAATCGGACTGTATGACGTTTTTGACAAGCCCGGCATTGCCTATAAGTTATTTAAATCATTAGCTGATGAAAAGATAAACGTCGATATGATCATTCAGAGCGCCACACGAGACGAAAGAAATGATATATCATTCACATGCACCCGGAACGATTTAAAAAAAGCATTATCTGTTGTACAAGGGCTATTGCCGGAACTAGGGGCCAGTGGAGTTACCAGTAAAGACAGCGTGGCCAAGGTTTCCATTGTAGGCGCCGGTATGGTCAGCAATCCCGGTGTAGCTGCCTTGATGTTTGAAGCGCTGGCGGAGGAAGGAATTAACCTGGAGATGATCAGCACCTCTGAGATTAAAACGTCCTGTGTCATCGAAGCCGGGGAGGCGAAAAAGGCTGTACAAGCCCTGCATAATAAATTCAATCTGGCTAAAGACACGAGTCTTTAAATTATTGTTATTTACAAATTACCAACGAAAATAAACGGGCAGGACAGCGCCGCAGAAATTGATCTGCGGCGCTGTCCCTTCTAGCATATCTGGAATTTTGCGTCAGAAGACAAAATATTTAGCCGGAAAGGATAATAAACTACAGGAGAGGTTTAGGACTGAAAAACATTCGTGCGGTATATAATATTACAAGTTGTAATTAAACGCGGAATAGAACAGCAGGTGTAATATTGAATGAATAATCCTCGTAGAGGTGCTCTTATATTGTATGCCATGGCATTATTGTTGTTATTGTCTTGCCGGTTTACAGCGGGGCCGGAGTCCGGCCCCGCCGTTATGCCGGCCGAACCGGTGGCTCCTGTCGAACCGTCGGGCTCTGAAGCTCCGGCAGGGCCTATTTACGGTGCTGTAACTGAGCCGGTAACAGTAATGTGGTCAAACCCCGGTCAACTCCGTGATTATGATAACTTTTTTTTGAAAAAACCTAGTAACCCGGCCGCCTGGGCTGCCGGTATGGACACACAGATGCGGTTATGGCTGGTGGGAAAGACTGAAACACAGGCCCTTTATGGGGAGCCGGTGGTGATTCTGGAGCGCCGCGGCGACTGGCTAAAAGTGGCGGCTGTCAAACAAAAAAGCAGCCTCAACGAATTCGGCTACCCTGGTTGGGTGCCGGCCAACCATATCGTCACTGAGCAAGTTTATTTAAAAGAGTTGGAAACCCTGCCAAACGTTGTAGTAGCAAAAACGGTGATAAAACTTTATTCAAATCAAGAGTTGACAGATGTTGTTGCTGAACTATGCTATCAAACAAGGCTTCCGGCGCTGGAAGAACAAACGCATTTCGTTAAGGTCCGGCTACCCGATGGTAATACTGGTTACCTGCAGCGGCAGGATGTTAAAAATGTTAATGAATTAACTTTTTCCCGGGAGGGAATTGTCAATGAAGCAAAGCGTTTTCTCGGCCTGCGGTACATCTGGGCCGGGACATCGTCTTATGGCTTTGATTGTTCAGGTTATACCATGCGTATCTACCAGTCTCAGGGTATTTCTATTCCAAGGGATGCTGACGAACAAGCAAGAGAAGGTTATATGGTAGATAAATCTGATCTTTTACCGGGTGATTTACTTTTTTTCGCGGCGAAAGAAGGGCAGGGCCAGATTCACCATGTAGCTATATATATCGGTAACGGCATGATGATCCATTCACCCAACAGCAGTTCGTCCGTGCAGCTTGATGCAATCAGTAGTGACACTTACAATAGTGAATATTGGGGTGCAAAACGCTATGTCCCGTAGGTTTGAACAGTTTGCATAAAATCCCGTATTTTTAATTCTTCAATTTCTTCATACTCCAATATTTTTATTATCGTAACATTATTTTGCTTTGACATGTCAATTTCAACAGGTTCTTTCAACCGTTTTTCCTCTGCATCGAAAATTATCATTATTTTCGGGTACAAAGAAAACCCTTTAGTAGTTTCGATGACCATGGCAATTTCATTGGTGCTGAGGCGTACCACCGAACCGGCGGGGTAAGCGGCAATGTTAGCGAGAAAGGCCCGGACAAGTTCATAGTCAAACAAAAAATTCCCCGAACCGGCCAACATCTCATAGGCTTCAAATGGTGGATGGGCTTTCCGGTAGACCCGGTCCGCGGTCATGGCGTCGAATACGTCCGCTATCCCGGTAATCTGTGAGAATTCGTGAATTTCTGTTTTGGGGAGCCCTTTTAAGCCCTGCGGATAACCGTCACCGTTAAAACGTTCATGGTGCTGTAAAGCGATTAACGCAGATATTTTTTTTATGTGTGGTTCGTTGTTGGATAAAATTTTGTAACCGAGCTCTGAATGTTGTTTAATTACATTGAATTCATCATCCGTAAGCATGCCCGGTTTATTAAGCAATTGGGCGGGGATCAAGGTTTTACCGATGTCATGCATTAGTGCACCCATGCCCAGGAGCTTTAATTTTGTTTTATTATAGCCCAGCGATATGCCTGTAATTAGCGAAAGCACACAAACATTTACTGAATGACTGAAAAGATAATCATCAAAGCTACGGATATCAACCATGTTCACCATTATAGATGGGTTTTCCAATAACTGATCGATTATTTCGTTGATGCTTTTTCTCGCTTCGGTAAGGTGCGCTTTGTGCAGTGGTGACTTTGTAAAGTCCGTTTCAGTAAGAATTTTTTTTGTTAACTTAATTGTTTCAACCCTGGTTTTTTCGTCGATAACATCTTCCACAAAAAAGTCCGGCAAGCTTTCATCAATAATATAAATAGCGGGTATCCCCATTTTTATTAAGCTGTTTATGTAACTTTCTTTTAAAATGACGTTACTATTTAACAGTATTTCACCGTTACTATTATAAATAGTGTGACCTACTTTCATCCCAGGCCGAAGCGCGGTGGTCGGTACTCTGCGCATAAATTAAACACCTCTATAAAAATGTTTCCCCGGAAAAGTCGAAATTCCTGCCAATATCCAAAAAAAAACCTCGAACCAGCCAAGTTTCTGCTATAATTTAAGAGCATATTCAATTTTATCTCGTTTTGTGGCATGTGTATTTATGTATCACAAGTCAACAATTAATGGTCATAATACAAGTTATGTTGAAGAGAAATATTTTAAGCCCAATATAAGGATGTTGATATTTCAGCACGAAAGATAATTACTCCCTTTATTTTGCATGAAGATTGACAGTAACCAGTTTTTTATTTATAATTTATTTGATGTAAAGAATNGGAGTGTGAAAAATGGCATTTGAAGTTTATAAACCTCGTGGCGAGCGAGTGCCAAAGCTACCTTTGATAACGATTTCAAAAAATTCTATAGTATTAAACAAGCATGCACGTGAAAAATTGAGTGTCAATAGAGTTGAACTGGCTTTTGACCCTGAAACTAATGTAATCAGAATAAAAGCCAGCAATGATGGCCAAAACATCAAAAAAACCAAAGTGTTTGGAAGGGGTTTTTTTAATCACTTTGGAATTACAGCGAAAGGTAAATTCCCTGCTGAATATGACGAAAAAGAGAAGGCTTTATATATCAACCTTGATAAAATACAGAAAGACTCGCAGTGATGCGGGTCTTTCTGTATACCTGCCGGCATATCACGTCAAATAACCTAATAATATGCGGTTATTGAAAAGAACGATATATTCTCGTAAACTGCAGTCGATTAATTTGTCTTGCGATGCCTGATAACGGTAAGTAGCGGCATTGTATCAGATTACAGTTAATTAGCCAGTTGCAAGATGTTTTTGAGTTCTTCATTCATACTGTTTTTAGATACCGTTCTTCGATGTAATATGGTTTTTTTATCAAGGTCTTTGAGGCCAGGTGGAATTTCCATACTGCTGATGGCCGAGAGTAGCTTCAATAGTTCAAACTCGTTTTTGCCCTGTACTGCGTTGTCTCCCATGATGGCCTGGGCTACGCTGGCGTTAAATTTAAAGGGGCTGGCTGTCGATGCCACAATCGTTTTCGTATTGTCACCTGTGGTGGTAGTGTATTTCTCATATACATTTATTCCGACGCCGGTATGAGTATCAATTAAGTAACCGTGTTTTTGAAAAATTGAGCGAATTGTCTCTATTGTTTCGTTATCATTTGCAAAACCTGACCAAAAGAGTCTGTCGATCCGCGCGAAGGTTAACTCGTCCACTTTGTAGTTCTCCTTATCTCTCAAGTTGGCCATCCATTCTCTGGTCTTAACATAGTCACGACCGTTCAGATGATATAGCAGACGCTCCAGGTTGCTGGAGATAAGGATATCCATTGAAGGAGAAATGGTTTTCCAGAACTGCCGCTTCCTGTTATATACACCGGTTCGGATGAAATCAGTAAGGACATTGTTGGCATTGGACGCGCAAATTAACTTGCTGACAGGCAAACCCATCTCCATAGCATAATAAGCCGACAAAATGTTGCCGAAATTACCGGTTGGTACGACGAAGTTAACCTTTTCGCCTAAGACTATATTACCATTGGCCACCAAGTCGAGATAGGCGGAAAAATAATATACAATCTGGGGTACCAGGCGGCCCCAGTTAATCGAATTGGCAGAAGAAAGACGGTAGTTTTTTTTGAGTAAATCCTGATTAAACACGGTATTTCCGAAGATATCTTTAACCCCGTTCTGAGCGTCGTCAAAATTACCCCGGACGGCGACTACATCTACATTATTTCCTTCCTGGGTGATCATTTGTAGTTGCTGCATTGCGCTAACTCCTTGTTCCGGGTAAAACACAATAATCCTTGTGTTCGGTATGTTTTTAAAACCCTCCAGGGCAGCTTTACCGGTGTCTCCAGAAGTAGCAACCAGGATCACAATAGTTGAAACATCGCCTGTTTTTACCGCCGCTTTGGTTAATAAATGGGGCAGAATTTGCAGGGCCATGTCTTTGAAAGCGCAAGTCGGCCCGTGCCACAACTCTAAAATATAGAGAGAATCGCTTAGTTGACGCACTGGCGTAATTGCGGGTGAATCAAACTTTTCTTGGTTGTAAGAATAAGAAACGCAATCATCAATCTCTTCTTCACTATAATCGGTGAGGTATTCTCTTAATATAACAGCGGCCCGGGCCTGGTAGCCCAGACCGGCCATCTCCTTTAACCGGTTCCTGGGAATTTGCGGGATTTCATGGGGAACGAATAACCCCCCGTCGGGCGATATACCCAGTTTGATCGCTTCCGCTGATAAAACCCGTTTGAAATGGCCTCTGGTGCTTTCGTATAACATGGCAAGCCCTCCCAATAATAACTGATTACACGGTCATATAACGAAATTGTAACCCAAATGGCCTGCCCTGACAAGTTTAGAACGGTTGGCATGTTGCTTTTTCCACATTTTTGGACAGAATAATAGTAAAAAGAATAGATTCGATAAACATTAATTCCCATATGTAATATACAGGGTTCCATGTAAAAATATGTAAACAATATGGACAAAGGCATAAAAATGCGCATGCCAAAAAGACCTTCTTAAAGCATTTTAAAAAAG
>Ga0067045_1029967_pt1 | contig 17320 bp, 10 predicted proteins | sample TerdegcTABiofilm_FD_59184 | JGI IMG/M metagenome (GOLD analysis project Ga0067045, IMG submission 59184) | Combined Assembly of (Gp0054472, Gp0054536) Wastewater bioreactor microbial communities from Singapore -Terephthalate degrading... | reverse complement strand
CCGCCCGCCTGGAGCCGTGGGCGTGACCCGGCGGTGAAATCGGCGAAGGGGGCTTTCCTCCGGGCGCGGCGACAAATCGCCTCGCGTTGAAGACCCACGGAAGGGGTTGGCTTTCCTCCGGCGGAAAACACTTTTGCAAGCGACGGACCGCCGGTAACTTGTCTTGCTCTCGCTGCCGGTTAAACTGGTAGTCGTCGCGATGGTATCGTCCGAGGGGAAGGTACGCTCCGCGGTGCCGGGTGCGGCGACTTCCCGCTGTCCGTAGGCCGCCGGCGGGGAACCGTCGTCGGATATGGCAGCCGCGGTATGCTGCGCGAAAGTTCCTTGCAGGAGAATCTCATGATCCGCCAATGTTCACGCCGCACCTTTTTGGTGACCACGGGACTCGCTTCATGTGCAGCGCTCACCGCCGGACGCTCGGCCTGGGGAGCACCGGGGGAAAAGATGCGGCTGGGGCTGGTGACTTACCTCTGGGGGCGCGATTGGGATTTGCCCACGTTGATCGCCAACTGCGAGAAGACCGGCATCGAGGGCGTGGAGTTGCGGACGCAGCACGCGCACAAGGTCGAACCGAATCTTTCGGCCGATGAACGGGCCGAGGTCCGCAAGCGATTCGCGGATAGTCCCGTGGTCTTGGTCGGTCTGGGAAGCAACCAGGATTATCATCATCCCGACCCTGCCGTCTTGCGAAAGTCGATCGAGGATACGAAAGCGTTCATCAAGTTGAGTCACGATGTGGGCGGCCTGGGCGTGAAAGTCAAGCCCAACGACTTGCCGAAAAACGTTCCCCCCGAGAAGACGATTGCACAAATCGGCGAGGCCCTCAACGAGGTGGCGGCCTTCGCCGCGGATTACGGGCAGAAGATTCGGCTCGAGGTTCACGGCGGATGCGCACCGCTGCCGATCATGAAGAAGATCATGGACACGGCGACGCATCCGAACGTCGGGGTCTGCTGGAACTCGAACGCCGAGGATTTGCAGGGCGAGGGATTAGAGTACAACTTCAATCTGGTCAAGGATCGACTGGCGGATACGGTCCATGTTCGCGAGTTGAATCTGGGCGACTACCCCTACCAGGAGTTGATGAATCTGTTGGTAGGCATGGACTACGCGGGCTGGATTCTTTTGGAGTGCCGCACGGAACCGCCGGATCGCGTTGCCGCCTTGCGGGAGCAAAAGGAGGTCTGGCGGCGGATGATTGCCGCAGCCCGAGCCAAAGTTTGAGGCCGTGTTCGGCGCGGCCGGCCGATCTTGGGGAAAGATATGCGGCGATTCGGCGGTTTCGAAGAAGCGCGTTTGCGAGAGTGGCTGGGGCGGTTTTCCGACCTCCGCATCGGCGTGCTGGGCGATTTCTTCCTGGATAAGTACCTCGATGTCGATCCCGGCCTGCAAGAAATCAGCGTCGAGACGGGCAAGCCGGCGCATCAAGTAGTTCGAGTCCGACACAGCCCGGGGGCGGCCGGAACGGTCGTCTGCAATTTGTCGGCCCTGGGAGTGGGCGTGATCGAAGCCATCGGATTTACGGGCGACGACGGCGAGGCCTACGATCTTCGGAAAGACTTGACGGCTCTGCGATGCTCGACGCGGCATTTGCATGTCGTTCCGAATCGCATGACGCCCACATATACCAAACCTCGGGATGCCGGTGATCCCACGCTTCAAGGCGAGCACTCGCGCTACGATCACAAGAACCGCGAACCGCTGCCGGAGGAGGTCGTGCGGCGGATTGCGCAGTCCGTGGACTATCTTCTTCCGACCCTCGACGCCCTGGTCGTGCTGGATCAGGTCGGAGAGGAGGATTGCGGCGTCGTCACGGCCGAGATGCGGCACTTTTTGACGGAACGCGCGGCGATCTGGCCCAGCGTCGTTTTTTGGGTTGATAGTCGCCGAAGGATTCGCCGATTTCACGGTCTGATTGCCAAGTGCAATCAGCACGAACTACTAGGGCGAGCTCCCATGGATGAAGCGGCGGAGCCGCCCTGGCAGACGCTGCTGCCGGCGCTCCACGATTTGCGAGAGGCCAACGCCGCGCCGGTGGTGGTGACGTTGGGCGCCGCCGGGATGTTGGTCAGCGATCCGGAGCCGACCTGGGTTCCCGGCGTTCCGGTGCCGGGGCCGGTGGACCCAACGGGCGCGGGCGACAGCGCCACCGCCGCGGCGGTCGCCGCCTTGGCTTGCGGGGCTTCCCTGCCGGAGGCCGCCCTGTTGGGAAACTTGGCGGCCTCGATCACCGTCCGGCAGTTGGCAACGACGGGAACCGCGCGGCTGGAGGAACTCGCGCCGAGTTTGGAGCTTTGGCGCGCATCGCAGGCGGGCGGATAAACGCCTACCATCCCCGTTTTCTTAAAAGCCAAGAGGAGGCACCCATGCGATTACCGGGAATGTCGTCTCCGGCGGCGTCATGTCGCACCCCGCGGATTGCGGACGGCGGCGGAATGTCCAGAAGCCGGTTACTGAGAACGGTGGCGGTGCCGCTGCTCTGTACGCTCTCGGCGATCGGAATGGGCCTCGGAACGGCTGAATTCGGTCGCGGCGAGGAACCTCCTCCCAACATCCTCTTGATCTTGACGGACGACCAGGGTTGGGGCGATTTGAGCTGCTTTGGAGCGGCCGATCTGGATACGCCGAATCTCGATCGGCTGGCGGCCGGCGGAATGCGGTTGACCAACTTCTACGCGAACTGCCCGGTGTGTTCGCCCACCCGGGCCGCCTTGTTGACCGGCCGTTATCCCGAAAGCGTCGGCGTGCCCGGCGTCATCCGCACGCATCCGCGGAACTCTTGGGGCAGCTTGGCTCCCGAGGCTCAGCTTCTGCCGGTATTCCTCGCTCGCCGCGGCTACGCCACGGCGCTGATCGGAAAATGGCATCTCGGTTTGGCTCCCGACGATCATCCCAACGCCCGAGGATTCGAATTCTTTCACGGCTTTCTGGGCGACATGATGGATGATTATTGGACGCATCGCCGCCACGGACTGAACTACATGCGGCAAAACCGGCAGGTCATCGATCCTGTCGGGCATGCGAGCGATCTTTTCAGTGATTGGGCGTGCGATTACCTGCGGACTTGGGCGGCACGCGAGGCGGAATCGTCGCGCAAGCCGTTCTTCTTGTATCTTGCCTACAATGCTCCCCATGTCCCCATCCAACCTCCCGCCGAAGCTCTGGCCGCCTATCGACAGCGGCATCCCGACGTGCCGGTCCGGCGCGCCGCATTGGCGGCCATGATCGAACATTTGGATGCGGGGATCGGTCGGGTCTTGAACACGCTCCGGGAATTGGGGCTGGAGGAGACCACGCTCGTCCTCTTCACGAGCGACAACGGGGGACAGCTCAACGTCGGCGCGAACAACGGGCCGTATCGCGACGGCAAGGGCACCATGTACGAGGGCGGCATCCGTGTGCCCATGATCGCCCGTTGGCCGGGCAAGATCGCCGCGGCGACGCAGAGCAGCGCCGTGGCCGTCACGATGGACCTCTTTGCCACGGTCCTGGATGCGGCGGGGATTCCCCAACCGCCGGAGGTGGACGGTGTCAGCTTATTGCCGATCTTGGCGGGCGAGAGGGACGAGACTCCTCCGCGGGATTTGTTCTGGGTGCGATTGGAAGAAGGACGCTGGATCTGGGCCGCCCGCCGCGGAAACTGGAAGCTGGTTCGACCTTTGCCGCCCAAGGATCGCCCGCCGCGCGACGAATTGTACGACTTGGCGTCGGATCCGCGGGAAACGACGGATTTGAGCGACCGCCGGCCTGACGAGTTCCGGCTCATGCAAGAGTTGCTGGAACGGCATATCGCGGCGTCGCGCGACGTTCCCTGGAAGCCCCGCGAGCAGCCGATTCCCGAAGCGACCACGCTCTTTCGCTCCGGTGAGGGCGGATACCATACCTATCGGATTCCGGCCTTGGCGGTGGGGACCACGGGGGCTCTATTGGCCTTCTGCGAGGGCCGCAAGAGCAGTGCCCGAGATGACGGCGATATCGATCTCTTGCTCCGGCGTTCGGTGGACGGGGGGCGGACGTGGAGCGAACCGACGCTGGTTTACGAGGAGGGCGGGGATGCGCCGATCACGATCGGCAACCCCTGTCCGGTCCTGGATGCCCGAACCGGTACGTTGTGGTTGGCGTTTTGCCGCAATAACGATCGCGTCTTCGTGACCTCTACGCAAGACGACGGCCTGACTTGGAGTCCGCCGCGGGAGATCACGGCCGACGTCAAGGCCGAGGATTGGGATTGGTATGCCACCGGGCCGGGCCATGGGATCCAGTTGCGGTTCGGACCGCATGCCGGGAGGTTGGTCTTTCCGTGCGATCACCGCGTGCGCGGAGGAGAAGGGGATTGGAAGCAACGTGGCCGTTCGCACATGTTTTACAGCGATGACGGCGGCAAGACTTTTCGCCGCGGCGAACCGACGGCCTGGGGTATGAACGAGTGTCAGGCGGCGGAGCTGAAGGACGGGCGTCTGCTACTGACCATGCGAAATTATCTCGGCAGGAATTGCCGGGCCTTCGCCGTCAGCGCCGACGGCGGGGAAACTTGGTCCGAACCGACTTGGAATGAGTCGGTCTACTGTCCCGTCTGCCAGGCGGCGATGATCGGCTTTTCCGAACAGCCGCAGGTCCTCTTGCATAGCGGACCGGGCGGGCCGGGCCGGGCAAACATGACCCTCCGCGTCAGCTACGATGAAGGAAAAACCTGGCCTTACGCCCGGGTGATTTCCCGCGCCCCCGCCGCTTACAGCGACTTGGCGGTCCTGGAAGATGGGACCATCTGCCTGGTGTTCGAGACGGGACAGGCACATCCGTATCAGCGGATCGACTTCCTGCGGCTAATGCTGAGCGATTTGGAACCTGCGGAGAGTAAACCTTCGGACGTCTCGGGCGGGCTTCGCTACACATCCTCCCGCAGTAGCACATACGTCTCTTGGATCACGATCAATACGGACCGTCGAAATTGATCGGTGAGAGCTTCCATGCTCACGGACAGAGCACCGAAGGCCTCGTTCATATTGCGCATGGCTGCATTTGCCAATTGAACGCGGGCCTCGGCTGCAATGCTGCCGTAAATCGCGGAGCCCCCAGGGGTTCCCGCAGAGGCCCTTTCCAAGACCGTGGCGTGAAAGGCCTTTTGCGCCGCCGCAAGCTGCTCGTAGCGATTCAGGATTCTTTGGCGCGCCGCGACGCTGAAGGAGGCTGCGAGTATGCGCTTGATTTCGAGGTCGATTTTGCGGAAGACCTGGACCACAAGCTGCTTGATCGGCGGCTCGGAGTTTTGGATCAAGCTGTCGGCCCAGTTGGTCTTGCGTTGCCATCGCCGCAAGATTTCCACTTGTTCCGGAGGCAGAGCGGCGGCGGCAATGAGTTGCGGCTCCCCGTTCCCCGACCATTCCACCAACCATTCGCCCTGGGGCGCATCGGCTTGATATAAGGCGGCATAAACCGGGCGGCCGGCCTCAAATACCAGGAAAACGCCGTGCTTGCGATTGTTCTTGTACTCGCCGTAGAATTGCGGCCCTTCCAAACCCTCGGGATCGTAGACCAGGAAGCGGCCGGATCGCATGCCCCTTTCGTATTCCCCGAAATACAACGGATTGCCGGTTTCCGGATTGAGAAGCCAGAGGGGGCCGTGGAGATATCCCCGAAAGAAAGATACGACGAGGATGGGGGCGGCGGAGTCTCCGGCGTCCGTATCGGCGAAGACGAACACCAGCGGTTGAGTGGCCACCATCGGTTTTCCGCTCAGCCCGGCCTGCACGAACTTGAGCGTCGTGTCGACTCGGCTCGCCAATGTCTCGATGGAAATCGTGGGGGTGACCAATTGGGGGCGGATCGGTAAGCTCCGGTCCTTGGTCGAAAGCGTAAATGCCGTGAATTGGATTTGCATGGACGTGATGCGAATCCAGCTCGGTTCTTGGGCCGCCGATCGACTGGAATGTTGGGACACGGGTAAGCTGCGAACGTACGGCGAGGTATCGGCGGAATAGGCGAGTGTCGCGAGCTCCGAACAGCGGCCGGTCGCGCCCGTCCCCGCGGCAAAGACCACGATTGCCCCGGTCGCCCACCAACGCAGAACTTGCGTGATACTGCGGCAACGAATAAATCTGCCTCTCCGAGGGCCGAAAGCGGGGTCGCGGCCCGATTGATCGATGCGTGGTGTTCTCGAATTGCTCATGTTGACGCCCTCCTTCATGAGTGTGCCCCAATACGCGAAAGTACAACCGGCTGCACGGGACGCGGGATCGACTTCCCCCAGTCTCCCTACCGAGTTTATCGTGGCCGGTTGGACAGCCCCGGTCCAATCACGCTGAAGAGGGACGCATCTGCCGGAAGCACCCGTTTTGAGAGAGTTGGACAGGTGGTTGTCGGCAATTTGGGAGGACGGCGGAGGGCGGCTACCGTCGTTGCGTGCCGGTTAGGACGCACGCTTCTCCGATTCACGGCGGCGGCGTGTTGTTGGCTGACGGCCGGTCTCTTATACTCAGTACGAGTTGAATGTCGCCGAAGAGACGGAGAGCGAGGCAAGATGCTTGGGAGGACGGTGAATCCTGATCGTGTCGGCGGAAGATCGGTGGAATCGAAGAGCGCACGTCGCCGGCTCCGGGAGATGACTGTTGGAGGGACCGATGAATTTACGAGATTCGCGATATAAGGAATTCGCCCTAGTCCAAGAAATGATGGAGACGCCGGAGGTGATTCGCAGGTTCGATCCGGCTCCGGCGCAAGAGGCGGCGGTGGAAGTACACGCCACGCGTCGGTTACTGTTGACGGGCGAGGGGTCGAGCCGAATCTTTCCTGCCAAGAACGCCATTTACGAGAATCTCAAGCTGGGAAGCCCTTGGCAGATCGTGACGGAAGGGGCGCGTCAAGCCCAGGAATACGAGTTGAGCCGTTTCGCCGTATTCGGGGCCAGTAACAGCGGGCGCACCAAAGAGGTCATCGCGCTCTTTTCGCAGTTGGCCGAGGAAGGCCATGAGCGGCGGTTTGGGTTGACCGCCCACCGAGGGGTGAAATTGGAAGAAGTCGCCGTTCGTTGCTTCTATCTGACGTGCGGGTCCGAAAACGCGGTGGCCGCCACGAAAAGCGTCGTCGAGCAGGCCCTGTTCTATCGGGCCATGTTGGCCGAAACGGAAAGCGATTCTCCCTTGATGACTCAAAGGGAGTCCGCGAGCGATGCCGCCCGGATGGTCCTGGAGATGCCCTTGGACGGCAAGCTGATCGATCGTCTGGCGGCGGCCCCGATCATTTACTTCGCGGGCCGCAATACCGGCGTGGCGGAGGAGTTGACGCTCAAGACCAACGAGATTACCCACAAGAAAAGCGATTATCTCGAAGGCACCTACGCCGTGCACGGGATCGAGGAGGTCATGCGCCCGGAAGAGGTCGTCGTGCTCATTGATCCTTTTCCAGCGGAATGGGAGAAATTTCGAGAGGTGCTGGCGGAGGGAGTGGGGATGACGGTGATCGCCGTTTCCGCCGAGGAGACGCCTTTCCCCACCATTCGCATCCCCAAGCTATCAGGTTACGACACCATCTTGCAGTTATTGGCCGGGTGGAATTTGCTGGTGGAGGTCGGCGTGGCGTTGGAAATCAATTTGGACAAGGCGGAGAGGGCGCGAAAGATCGGCAACGTTTTCCCCGGTTGACGACGACGGGCTTCCGGCCAAACGGCTCGCCAAAGATCAAGGCGCGGGCTCGATGTCGACGACTCGGCGGTGGGAGGTTTCGGAAAAGGCGGTCTTGTATGGCAGGCGGCATCATTTATAGCAAGCGGACGGCAGAGGGGCCTCGCCACGGCGACGAGGTCGCGGACGTGTTCTCCCCGTGGGAGGAGGGACGCGAGACTTGGCTCTTCGTGTCGCCGCATGACGACGATGTCGTGATCGGTGCCGGCATTACGCTACAGGCCGCCCTGGCCGAAGGTGTGGCCGCCCATGTGGTCATAACGACCGACGGCCGGATGGGTTACTGCCGGCTGCCGCAGCGTCGTACCATCACGCGCATTCGGGCGGACGAGTCGCGCGAGGCCTATCGGATTCTCGGCCTCCCCTTGGAGCAATTGGAGTTTCTCGGTTTTCCCGACTGCAATTTGAATCCGTACCGCGGCCGGCATTTCACTACGATCGGCGACCCGACGGAGTTGGAAGGGGCCAGCGGTCTGCAAAACGCCTTTCCGTACGTGATTCGCCGTCTTCGCCCTACCCGGGTGTTCCTGCCCACTCCCACGGATCTGCACCCCGATCATCGCATCGTCTATGAGGAAGCGCTGATTAGTCTTTTTCACGCCCAGGGTAATATTTGGCCGGAGCTCGGCCCGCCCATCGCCCAGGTTCCGCGGGTCTACGAGTATGCGACGTATTGCGATTTCCTTTCGCCGCCGCAGATTCGGATTTCGGCGCCGCCCGAATTCTTGGAACGCAAATTAGGCGCGATTCGCGCTTTTTCGAGCCAGGAGCAGATCGAGACCCTGGTGGAGGTCCAACGTCGCACCGGGGCGGTCGAATATATCCGGGAAGTGGAGTTCAACTTCTATTCACCGGAGAAGTACGCCGACCTGTTTTGAGTCGAGCGAAGAAACAGATCGCGCTGCGGCGGCCGTGCCGGGCCTGGTAAGCCGGGGCCCGGCTTCGGCCCGAGGCTCTCCATGGGAACCCACTGGTTACTCCGTTGCCGAATGCCTCAATAAGAGGGGAGGGCGCTCATGCGGCGGTCTTGGGGATGGACGGTTCTGCTGGCGGCGGCCGTGGTCGGCAGCGCGGGTCGGTGCGAGGAAACCTCGCTTCTCGGCAAGCCGTCCGCGGACGGGCCCGGTCAGGCGGTTTGCCTTGATGCCCCGCTCTTTCATTGGACCTTTGACGACGGCAGTGCGTTCGTCTGCCGCGATTCGGGGCGAGGCGGTTGGCATGCCGAATGCACGGGCGACCGGAGCGCGGGCGTCCGCCTCGTTGACGGACTATTCGGCACGGCCCTGCACTTGGAGGGGGATCATCGGATCGCCACCGTCGGCCCAATGCCGCATCGGCTCGCCACGGCGATCGCGTTTTCGGCGTGGGTGATGCCGACCGATCTCCGCGGCTATCGCGAGATCTTTCGCAAGGAGGACGGCGACCGGCGGCTGCTCTTTTCCTTCCAAAACGATGGCACCATTCTCTCCTTGGGGCTGAACATCGGCGGTTATGTGGAGTGCGACGCCCCGATCCGGACCGCCGAGGTGATGGACGGCCGCTGGCACCACTGCGCGGCCACGTTCGACGGTCGCGTGATGCGCGTCTATCTCGACGGCCGCAAGATCAGCGAATTGGAGCGGGCGGGAACGATCACGTCCGGCGGCGATGCCCCGGGATGCATCGGTTCGCTCAACGGCGGTGAGAATTTTCAGGGCCGGCTGGACGACCTCCGCATCTACGATCGGGCTTTAGAGGCTGAGGAAATCGCGGCGCTGCACCGTAAAGGATTGCAGATCATCTTGGCTCGGCAGGAGGAGGCCGCCCGATGGGTGACCGCGGTCTATCGCCGCGAAGGGACATTCTTGGAGACCCTCTCGGGCGTGCGGCAGCGGTCGGAAAACGCTCAGGATGCGATTACCGCCGATGCGACCGCGCTGTTGATCCGTTGCTTTCAGGCCGATTTTCCGCAGGAGGTGGAGGCCCTGAGCCGTTACACGGAACAACCGCCGGCATCCTGCGTCCTGCCCTCGGCCGAAAAGTCTTGGCGACAGGCGGCGGATCGCGTGTACGCCCTTTTGGTCGAGTATCGTCCCCTTACCGAGGAGCAATGGCGTCGCACGACCGATGCGGAGCGGGAATACTGGAGGCACATCGACGAAGTCGGCCGCGGCTATCAAGACTTGGTCGACAGGCATACGCCGGACGATTCGCCGGCCTGGGTGGAATTCATTCTGAGGGCCGGTCCCGAGATTCGCTACCGACCGCGGCTCCAAGAGGCCGTGGCGCCGTACGTGCCCCCGCAGACACCGGAGACGCGAAGCCTCACGGCGGCGGAGGCTCAAGCGGTTTTGGAGCGGGACTGGTTGCATCAGGTGGGAGGTGCGGCCGCGGCGGGTCGGATTCGGCACGAGGCGGAGCGGACGCGGCGCTTGGCGGAACGGACGGCGGCTGCGCTCTCCGCATTAGGCTACGAAGAAAAACGGTCGCGAATCGAGGTTTGCCGCCGCGAAATCGATGCTCTGGTGTCGGAACTTCCCGAAACCGGAGAGCGACCGGACTTGTATTTCCGTCTGCGGCGATGGAAACGAGAGTTGATGTTCCTGGACCCCGCCGTGGACTTCGACCGCCTCGTCTTCATCGACCAACCCTTCCCGCAAGGTTCGGAATGGCGGCATGAAACGCGGCATCGCCTGGGTTATATGGCGGTGCCGGGCGGTCGGCTCTTGGTGCTGGAAGGGCTGGGACCGGACGGCAAGTTGCGGCAACTGGCCCCCCAAGCCCCTTTGCACGGCTCGTTCTGGCGTCCGGACGTGGATTACGACGGCCGAAATGTGCTCTTCTGCTTCAAACCGCACAACGAAAAGTCCTTCCACATCTTCGAAGTCGCAGCGGAGGGCGGCGTTTGTCGGCAGTTGACCGACGGTCCGTACGACGATTTGGATCCCATCTACCTGCCGGACGGAGAGCACATTCTGTTCACCACGACGCGGGGCAACACGTATGTGCGGTGCATGCCGCCGACCAACGCCTTCATTCTTGCCCGATGCGATCGCGACGGCCGAAACATCTATTTGATTTCCGCCAACAACGAACCCGACTATTTGCCCAGCGTGATGCCCGACGGCCGCGTCCTCTACACGCGATGGGAGTACACGGATAAGCCGCTGTGGCGCGCCCAAAGTCTGTGGACCGTTCGCCCGGACGGTACCCAGACGCAGGTGTTTTGGGGCAACCAGAGCGTGTGGCCGGACCTGCTCAAAGACGCCCGAGTCATTCCCGGCAGCCGCCGCGTCATGTTTACCGGCAGTGCGCACCACGATTGGTTCTCCGGCGCGGTGGGGATCGTCGATCCGGACCGCGGCTTCAACTTCCCCCACGGTTTGACTAAGGTGACGCGGGAATTGCCTTGGCCGGAATCGGGAAACGGACCGATCGACCCGGGCGAATCGGAGAACTATGAATCGTACGGTCGCTACCGGGCCTATTATTCGCCTTATCCGCTTTCCGAGCGTCTGTTTTTGGTATCCGCAGAACGAGAAGGGAAATTCGTTCTCTATCTTATGGACGTGGACGGCAACCGCGAGCTGATCTATGAGGGGACGCATAACATTTGGTACGCGATGCCGCTCCGCCCGCGCAGGCGGCCGCAGGTTCTACCCGACCAGGTCAAGTGGCCGACTCGCGAGACGAAAGAGCATCCATCGGACGGAATTATCTACACAGGCAACGTTTACCAAAATGCACCGCCGGAGCTTCGCGGCCGCGCCAAATTCCTGAGGGTCTGGACCATCGACCATAAAACCTATACCTATTGGCACCAAAGGCCGTATATTTCGACCGGCCCGGTCGTTTCGGCGCTGCAATCCGACGGGGTGAAGCGGCTGCTGGGCACCGTTCCCTTGGAGGAGGACGGCTCGGCGGCGTTCTATGCGCCCTCCGGCATCCCGCTGCACTTTCAACTCCTGGATGAACGGCAACGCGCGCTGCAAACCATGCGCAGTTTCGCGAACGTCATGCCGGGAGAGAGCCGGGGTTGCTTGGGTTGTCATGAATCGCACAGCCGCGCGCCGATGCCGGACGAGGGCGGCTTGGCTTTGCGAGCGACGCCGCGAACGATCACCCCGCCGCCTTGGGAAGACCGCACCGTCAGCTATCCGCGGTATGTGCAGCCGGTCTTGGACCGCTATTGCGGCACGTGTCATCAAGGCGAGGGCGAAGCGACGGCCGTGCTCGACTTGACTCCTCGACCGGGGTTCCTCGGATTCGCCGAGCCGTATTTTCTGCTGATCGGCCGACCCACGTGGGGGCAACCGTATTCCAAGCCGGAGGTCATTCCGGCGGGCTTCGGCATTGCCAATCCTTTGATCGTCGAGGGTTACGCCACAACCGACCCGGAAGCTTACCGCACGCCGGCTCCGATGACGGCTCTCTCGTACAACAGCCCGTTGGTCGAACTCTGCGCGAGCGGACGCCATTACGGCATCAAGGTGGATGAGGTCAGCCTCTTGCGGATCATAGCTTGGGTCGATGCGATGACGCCGTATCGCGGCGAAGAGGAGATACGCGAGATACCCGACCCCGAATTCCAAGGCGTGGATTGGTTGGCGATTCGCCCGCGGATCAAGACGGCCTTAAGGATGATTCGCCCGGGACCCGTCGATGACGCAGCGGAAAGCGGCGATGTCCGCGATCCGAAGCTCGGCCTTCGCGCAGAGGCCGAGCGACCGCGATAAGAAATCTTCATTGAAGCGGCTTTTTGCGATTGAAATTTTTCGCGCCGCCGATATAACTTTATTGAATCGATGAAAGTGCTGCTTGCAGTGATTCTCGGGGAGTTTCGGCGGCACACGATCATCGCCGGCAAGATGCCGCGAAGTCGGGAAGACGGTTGATGCATCGTTGCCGCAAGAACACGGTTGCAACGTTTTGACGGAAGCCGGGAACATCTTGGAAATCGGCGGCTTGAAACGAGAACGGCGTCCGCGCAAAACGAGTCGGAAGGATTGGGGACGAAACACGGTGAGGTGAGGTGGCCCGTTGAATCGGCTTCGGTGGTCGAAGCCGTCTCACCGTGAAGCCAATGGACGGAGGTTCAAACCGTGGCAAAGAAGGCTGCCAAAGGCGCTGCGACCAAGAAGGCCGCAACCACGAAGAAGGCCGCTAAGAAAGCAACCAAGAAGAAGTGCTGATCGGGTTGCTACGGCTTTCTTCCCACCGTCTCGCCCCACGGATGGGATCAAGACGGTCGGGTCAAGCCCGCGAGTGAACAATGACGAGAAAGGGCCGTCGCACAGGGAGTGCGGCGGCCCTGTCGCTTCTTAAGCCGAAAGTGCCTCTTTCCGGGACCGGGGGCTGAGGGAAAACCAAGCGCGGGCCTCGGTCGACGGCTAACCGGCGGGCCGAGAGCCGCCTTCCGCCTCGCGGTGCATCAGGATGGCGTCCAATTCCTGTTTCAGACGCGGCAGAATCTCATCGTAGGTGAAGCTCCCCAGCGTCTCGGAGCCGCGCTTCAGATTGACGTAGCGCGGACCGCACCACAAACCGAGGTCGGCGGAATCCGTCTCGCCCGGACCATTGACGCGACAGCCCATCACGGCGATCGTAACGTCGGCGTGGGCGGCATACCGCGTCATTTCCCGGACTTGCTCGGCCAACTCCACGAAGGCCCCGTTCTCCACCCGCGAACAACTGGGGCAACTGATGATGTTGAGTCGTCCCGGCGTCCAAGGCTCTGCGGTGATGCGTCCGGCCGCCGCGTCGCGAACGATTTCCAGCCCGGCCGTCACCTCTTCGTGTTTTCGAGGATTGGGCAAAGTCAACGATACGCGAAGAGTGTCGCCGATGCCCTCGGCAAGGAGGGGCAACAAGGCCGTGCGCGTCTTGAGGATGCCCTCCGGCGGCATGCCGGCTTCGGTGACGCCCAGGTGCAAAGGCACGTCGGGCCGCTGCGCCGAGAAACGACGATTGATTTCCACCACCTTGGCCGGATCGGAATCCTTCAGCGAGACGCAGTACTGATCGAAGCCCAAGCGATCCAGCAGCTCGCAGTGCAGCAACGCCGACTCCAGCATGGGAGAGAGCTTGTCATGCGGCGGGAATTTCTCCTGAAGGGCGGGATCGATCGAGCCGCAGTTGACGCCCACCCGCAGCGCGCAGCCGTGTCGGGCGGCCGCCTCCGCAATGAATCGCACCTTGTCCTGCCAGGAAACTTCCTTTTGATGATGATAAAGATGACCGGGATTGTAGCGCACCTTTTGCACCAGCGGCGCCACGCGAACCACCAGCCGATAATTCTCCTGCAAATCGACGGTCAAAGACGCGGTCGTCCGTTGGCGGATATCGGCCAGAGCCTGCGCGTCGGCCTCGCTGTCCACCGCGATCCGGACCACCGCTGCGCCGGCCTCTCGCAGCATCTCAGCTTGGGCCGCCGTGGCGGCGACATCCTGCGTTCTTGTAGCGCACATACTTTGGACGGCAATGGGGTGGCCGCGACCGATGCGGACGGAGCCGATGCGGACGGTCCGCGTGCGTTTCCTGTTTTGAAGCGAATTGAGAGGCGTGGGGTTCAGGTCGATGTTCATGCGTGTGAAGATGAACGTGTGAAGATGAATCAGGATCAACGTAGCGGTGTCTTCACCGAGGGTATCCGGTTCGCCATGAGACTCGCCATGAGACTCAATGGGCCGTGGACGCGGCCACGGACCGGCGGCCGCCGCCGAGGACTTCGATCGGCGGCCCGTCTTCCGCGACCCGGCCGTTTTGGAGCACGATGACGCGATCGGCCGCTCGGCGGGCAAACGTCAGTTCGTGAGTCACCAAAATCAAGGTCATGCCGTCGTTTCGCAGGTCTTCAAGGACCGCTAGAACCTCCGCTTTCAAATCGGGATCGAGGGCGCTGGTAATCTCGTCGCAAAGCAGTCCGCGGGGTTCCATGGCCAAAGCCCGGGCGATCGCCACACGTTGCTTTTCCCCGCCGGACAGTTCCCGCGGATAGGCCTGGGCGCGATGGGACATGCCCACGCGATCCAGCAACGCCGCCGCCCTTTCGGCGGCCTGCCGAGCCGACAGCCCGAGAACCTGCCGCGGGGCTTCCATCACGTTTTGCATGGCCGTGAAGTGGGGGAACAACTGGAAATCTTGGAAAATCATCCCCAGCGTCCGCCGGACTTCGCGAAGTACCGCGAAAGGAGCGGGATGCGGGCCGGGGCGGAGGCGATGGCCCATCACCCGGATTTCTCCGGCGTCGAAATAGCAAAGGCCGTTGAGACATCGCAGAAAGGTGGACTTTCCGGCACCGCTCGGGCCGATCACGGCCACGGTTTCGCCCGCCGTGAAGCGCAGGTCCAGGCCGCAGAGAACGGGACGCCCCGCGAAGTTCTTCTGCAGCCCGCGGATCTCGATGTCCAAATCGGTCGCCATCAAAGACCCTTTCCCCATCGGCGTTCCAAACGTCGGGCCAGCAAACCGAGCGGAACCGACATGACCAGATACAAGGCCGCCGTGGCGGCGCCTATCTCCAAATATTTTAGGCTCGATTTCGCCAGAATCTGATATTGCTTCGTCAATTCTACCACGGCGACGATGCTGACGATGCTGGTATCCTTGAAGAGCGCAATGAAGTCGTTGGTCATGGGAGGGAGGATCACACGCACGGCCTGAGGGAAGATGATCCGGCGAAAGGTTACCGTGCGGCTCATACCCAACGATGCGGCCGCCTCCCATTGACCGTGCGCGACGGATGCGATCCCCGAGCGGTAAATCTCCGCTTCGTAGGCGGCATAGTTCAGCCCGAACCCCAGCACGGCGGCCTGAAAGGGACTGAACCGCAAGGAGCAAGGCAGGGCCCATTGTTCGGCCAAGGAAGGCAGCCCGTAGTAAATGAAAAACAGCAGGAGGAGGACCGGGATCCCACGAAAGAACTCGATGTAGGCGGTGGCCGCCCAGCGGAGAGGCCGCGGACCGTAGAGTCGCAATAGGGCGATGGGCAGGCCGAGGATGATCGCCGCGGCCATGCTGGTGATCGTCAAGAACACCGTCACAGCGGCGCCTTGCAGCAAAAGCGGCACGTAACGTGAGGGCGTCCAGTTTCGTCCCGCCTCCGCCGTCACGTCCGTCGCGTCCCAGTATTCGAGCGCCTCTTGCGCGGAGTTCCAAAGGCCCCAACGTTCGTAGATGCGGCGCAAGACTCCGGAGCCGGCCAGATCCGCCAGGGCGCGATCGACCTCCGCTGCGAGGGTCTCATCTTCCTTGCGAAAGGCGATGGCATAGTAGCCCTTTCCGAAAGGCTCGCCGAGAAATCGGAGCCGCGGATTCGGCCGAGCGAAATACACGGCGATCGGCAGGTCCATCACGACCGCGTCAAGCCTCCCGATCTCCAGGTCGAGATAAGGCTCGGTTTGGTTCCCGTAAAGTACCGGGCGAAACCCCATCTCTTCCAGCAGTCGCTGGGCGGCCGTCTCTTCGAGAGTGCCCACCCTGCCGTTCAGGGCCAATAGAGCCTCGAGCGAAGAGAAACGCCGTTCTTCGGCGCGGACCACCGTTTGCAGGGTGTAGACATAGTACGGGCGTGAAAGCCGTAACGCCCTGGCGCGGTCCGGCGTCACTTCCAAGCCGTTCATGGCGAAATCGAAGTCGCCCCTCCGGAGGCCGCTGACCAGTCCGGCGTAGTCGTATTGCACCCATTGGATGCGCCGGCCGAGGCGTTGCGCGAGCGCCTCGGCCAAATCCACTTCGAAACCGACCACGCGGCCGGGATCCTGCGGATCATAAAAAATGTACGGCGCGCCCCCCTCGGCATCGGCCGCCCATCGCAAAGGATCGTCATTAGCCGGAACGGTGGAGCCGGTCCAGGCGACGACGAACACCATGCCGGCACAAGCAAGGCCGAAGAATCGACGTTGAAAGAGATCCACGCTCGGCTCTCACGACTGCTGATGAAAGGGAACCTCAGCTTGGGAAATGCGACGAAAATCGTGGGAATTATAGTTTCTCTTCTTCTGCGTCGCGAGGACGGGCGGGACCGCTTGCCCCCGCCCATTGGGGCCGAATCGTACCGCAAGCGTGACGGCGGGGCGGATTCGGCGTTCGGGAGAAGGCCGCACGGCGGTATAATCAATCGGCGTTGAGAGGCAAAAGCGACGGAAATCGCCGCGCTGATTCGGCGAAGGGGCTTCGTCGCCAAATTCCGTGAAATCGAGGTGCCATGCGTGCCAGCGTAGGCGTCAAGTTCGGACGGACCGCCGTTTGGCTTTGGATTCTCTGGTCGGCGACGCTGATGGTGCCGCTTGGTCGGCGCTCGGCCGCCGCCGAACCGGCGATCTCCGCGCAGCCGCCGCCGAGTGCTACCGGCACGGAGAAGGGACCGCATGATCCGGCGGAACCGGCCCTCCTTCCGCTACCCATGCCTCCCGCGCAGGAGGAATCGGCGGCCCCGACGGCGCCAAGCGCCCTCAGTGTGGAGAGCGTGAATGCTCTTCTGGCGACGGTGCGGACGGATCCGTCTTTGCCGGAGACGGCCCGGCTACAGGCCGAGGAGGTCCTCCAGCAGGCGCTGAAGGAATTGGAGGCGGCGGCCCAGTTTCGCGCCCAGGCGGCTGGCTTTCAGGCCAAGCTGGATCAGCTTCCCCGCGAGATCGAGCGTTGGGAGGCGGAGTTGGCGGCGG
>Ga0067045_1029972_pt1 | contig 17321 bp, 29 predicted proteins | sample TerdegcTABiofilm_FD_59184 | JGI IMG/M metagenome (GOLD analysis project Ga0067045, IMG submission 59184) | Combined Assembly of (Gp0054472, Gp0054536) Wastewater bioreactor microbial communities from Singapore -Terephthalate degrading... | reverse complement strand
AATGAGAAAAGATGTGGGTTTCAATCTCGGCCCAATTGTGGACCGCTTGTTATGTGGAAACTTCTTTTGGAAGTAGGCGGAATATTTACTTTTCAAGGTCCTTACGCTCTCGAATTTTTACCTCAACCCGAGGGCAAGAGATAATTTAACACAGGCAACCTGGAATTGTCAACCGTACAGCAAAATTTTTTTAAATATTTTTAATAGACCGTCATACTCTGTCTTTGCAGCATTATTTAGGTGTGAAAATGGCTTCCCCCTCACCAACACCTCTTCCACCAGGGGAGAGGGAAAAAAAGAAGAGCCTCTCCCATCGAGGGACGAGTGGAAAAAATAAGGTTATTCTCACGAATTAACGAAGGAAAAATTAGTTCCCCCTTTCAAAAAGGGGGTTAGGGGGATTTGAGGTTTTTTTGCTCCGTCATTGCGAGGAGCGTCTTATGCGACGTGGCAATCTCATTTTGTAAAATCAGTGAGTCATGAGAAGTGAATCGTGAACCGGATAAAAAAAATAAAGCTTTGATAGAAAGACATTTTGAAATTTTTTATTACTTTCATTTTAACCAGGAAAAAAAGCACCCTCCCCGCCGAAAGACGGCACCCCTCCACGGAGGGGAATTGTTGAATTCATTCCCCCATTGAGAGAAACCCATTTGATGGTGTTTACAGAATAGACATTCATGCTGCTTCGCAGCATCATCAGTTGGGGATGAAAATGGCTTCCCCCTCACCTACACCTCTCCCACCATGGGAGAGAAAAAAAAGAAAAGAAGAGCCTTTCTCACCGAGGGGCGAGTGGAAAAAAGCTTCCTATTTAAAAAAGAGAGAAGAAAAATAAAAAAAAATATTGTACTTAAGAGATTGCCACGTCGCTGCACTCCTCGCAATGACGTTTTTGTGTTCCTTCTCCCTTGATGGGAGAAGGTCAGGATGAGGGTGAAAGCCCAGGACAAGATCTTGGTTGGTTACTCTAAAAGAATTACCTTAAAATATGGTCCGGTGTTTACAGGAAAGAAAAAAGAAGGAGATTCTACTTTATAATTAAAAACTAAACCCTTTTTTGGAAATAAAAAATGGAAAGGATGGTGAAGACTGATCGCTTCCCCAAAAGTCATAATCTGGATAAAAAACCCGGGTGAGATATAAACCATGAGGAGGAAGGCATAGCCGATGTTTGCCACGATTGGGTTGGATTAAAGCCAAGCGAAGGTCTTCAATCTTTTTTTTCCGTAATTGAACCATCCAGATTTCCCCCAAAAGGATACGAACCATTTTATACAAGAATCCATTCCCAACAATTTGAAAAGACAAAAAGCCATTCTCATAATCGTACACTTCAAATCGGTGAATTTGGCGAACCATATTTCTCACCGAACTCCCCGAGGCACTAAAAGCAGTAAAATCATGTTCTCCTACAAAAAGATGAATACATTCTTTTAAAAGAGACCAATCAATACGATAATTTCCTGGGTAAAACATAAAGTGACGCAAAAATACTGGAAATTGGCTTCCACTATACATCCAATAATGATATTCCTTACTGGTAGCATCTTTACGAGCATTAAAGGAGAGAGAAACTTCCTGAAGGTGTACAACTCTGATATCAGGAGGGAGATAGGAATTTAATGCCCGAAAAAGAGTTGGTAGTTCCAGAGTCAATTCGACCCGACAATTAGCAACTTGTCCTAAAGCATGAACTCCAGCATCTGTTCGGCCTGAGGCATGAAGAGTTATCGGCTGATTTAAAATAGACATAAGGGCTTGAGCAAGAACCGATTGGACACTGCGACGATTTGGTTGGCTCTGCCAACCAAAGTAATTGGTACCATCGTATTCGATCACCATCACTAAATTATTCCTCTTTGGATTCATCGATTGATTCTCTTTCAACCTTTGCATAAATATCTTGTTTTCCCTTACCAAATAAACACCGATAAAAAAACAACTATCGTTATAAAAATGCACGTACTGCTTAGAAAAAGAATATCAGCTGTTCTCAAAATAAGGACTCGAAGCCGAGTCCGACCAATGCCACCCCGATAACAGCGAGACTCCATGGCAATTGCCAATTCATCAGCTCGTTTAAAAGAATTAATAAATAAAGGGACTAACAAAGGAATAAGATTTTTAGCTCGTTGAATCAAGCTTCCCGTTTCAAAATCAGCCCCCCGAGCTTGCTGGGCCTTAATAATTCTGTCGGCTTCTTCCATCAAGGTCGGTATAAAACGAATGGCAATGGTCATCATCATCGCTAATTCGTGAGCTGGGAAGCCCCATTTTTTAAAAGGGCTCAGGAGTGATTCCAAACCATCAGTTAATTCAACAGGCGAAGTCGTAAGAGTTAAGAGCGCAGTACATAAAATTAAAAGACAAAGCCGAACAATGATAAACAAACCACGGTTAAGCCCCTCTTTAGAAACGTGAAGAAAACCGTATTCCCAAATATAATCTCCTGGTGTAAAAAAAACCTGTAAAATAAGGGTAAAAGCTAATAGGAAAAGAATTGGTTTTAAACTTTTTCCGATATAAGAAATCGGTATTCGTGCCGTTAGGGTTAAAAATATGATGAAGCTTCCAATAAAAAGAAAGGAGAGCCACTCCTTAACAATAAATAAAACAATAATAAAAATAGCCGATACCAGAATTTTCACGCGGGGGTCTAACCGGTGGATGGGTGATTCAATTGGGATAAATTGTCCAAGGGCTATGCTCTTACCCAACATATTAATGCTTTCCTGCCTTTAATATCTTTTCTGCAATTCTTTCAGATAATTCCTGAGCAGTTAAAATCCCATTCCCAATATCAAAACCTTTCTCTTGAAGTAACTCAGCTATTCGAGTTGTGGTGGGTGGCTTAATTCCATAATATTCTAAAGTTTTTCCTTGAGAAAAAATCTTGCGGACCGAACTATCTAAGCCAATAGTTCCCTGATCCATTACGATTATTCTTTCTGCTATCATGGCCAAATCATCCATACTATGGGATACTAAAACCAGGGTTGTACCGTTTTCTTCTCGAAGAGTCTTTAGTTTTTTAAGAATCAACCTTTTCCCTTCTGGATCAAGCCCTGCTGTTGGTTCATCTAAAACTAAGGCTTCCGGTCGCATTGATAGAATACTAGCAATAGCAACTCGTCTCATTTGGCCTCCGCTTAATTCAAAAGGGTTCTTTTTATGAATGTCTTGATAATCCAAGCCAACACTTTCCAAAGCCCACTTCACTGTTTCTTCTAACTTTTGACCACTTATGCCGATGTTTCGAGGTCCGAAGCCAACTTCATCAAAAACAGTTTCTTCAAAAATTTGATGTTCAGGATATTGAAAGACCAAACCGATTTTTCTGCGTATATTCTTCAGCTGCGAACTCTTTTTTTGAATTTTTTCGCCGTCGATAAGAACTGATCCTTGAGTAGCTATCAGAAGGGCATTAAAATGCTGGATTAAGGTGGATTTTCCACAACCGGTTCTCCCAATAATTCCAATTGACTCTCCCCTATTAATAGTGAGAGTAATATTTTTAAGGGCTTGTACTTCAAAAGGAGTATGTTGGAAATAACTATAAAAGACGTTTTCTAAACGAATGAACACAAGGCAGCCACCAGTTCTTCTGCTCGAAGGGGAAGGAATGGAAATAGCTCGGGAAACCGCCTTCGCAGGATCCAGGCAGTTTCCGATACCACTGGGAGCTCTAAACCCCATTCATAAATTCGTTCTCGCTGATTAAATATATCAGATGGTTTTCCCTGAGCAACAATTTGGCCTTGATCCATGATAATAACCCGATCAGCATCAACAGCTTCTTCGATATAATGGGTAATGTGGAAAATCGTGATTGATCCTCGAAGTTGGGAAATGAGCGACATGATTTCACTTCGGCCTTCGGGGTCAAGCATTGATGTCGCTTCATCGAGTACGATATATTCTGGCTGCATAGCTAAAACGCCAGCTATTGCGACTCGTTGTTTTTGACCACCAGAAAGGAGATGTGGCTCTTTTTTTCGAAAATCCTTCATCCCAACTATCCCTAATGCTTGGTCAATTCGCTTTCGTATTTCATCTTGAGGCACTCCAAGATTCTCAGGTCCAAAGGCAACATCCTCTTCAACAGTGGTTGCAATAATCTGATTATCAGGATTTTGAAAAACAAATCCAACTTTTTGACGAATGTCCCATAAATACTCTGATTGATGAGTGCTTTTTCCATCAACGATGACTTCTCCTTTTTTGGGAAGCAACAATCCATTACAATGCTTGGCTAAAGTGGATTTTCCCGAACCATTCCTTCCCAATAAAACAACAAACTCGCCTTTGGGAATAACGAGTTCTATATTATGAAGAACTTCATCTTTTTTTTCAATGAGTGTTTCATCTTCAGTAAACCAGAAGGACACTCCTCGAAACTCAATCACTCTCTCAGGTCCTTTCCATAAAAAAAGCCAGCCTTCTGGCTGGCAGGGTCTACTACTATCCAGCTCGTTTTCTTATTCAGAAATTATTTCAACCCGTGCCATTGGAGCTCCGTCTCCCTGGCGGAACCTGGTTTTATAAATTCGACAGTATCCTCCCTTTCTTTCTTTCATACGCGGAACTAAATTTCTTTGAAGGGTTTTAAAAGCCTCTTTATCATTTACCCAGCGCATAACTTGAATCGTGGTCGCATTTGTCCCTTCAATAGCTTGAGATAAGATTCTCTCGAAAAGTGGTTTGAGGTTTTTTGCTTTCGATTCAGTCGTTTCAACTGCTCCTGATTTAATCAAGGAAACTAAAAGATTTGACAACATCGCTTCTTTATGGGAGGTGGTACGACCCAGCTTCCCTCTTTTCATTCTATGCCTCATTGGTTGTTCACCTCATTTATGTCGACTTTATTGAGTTCGAAACCAAGTTTTTCAACTTTTTCAACGATTTCTTCATAGGTTTTTTGACCCAAATTTTTAATTTTCTTTAAATCTTCTGGTCGTTGGTTAATGATTTCCAAAAGTTCACGGAGAGTATTAATTCGAGCACGTTTGAGACAATTATAAGCTCGAACTGACAATTCTAATTCCTCAATAAGCTTGTCTTCTCCCTGTTCATTCTCTTCTAAAGCAACGTCAACAGGAGCTACCAAACTATCTGACATGCTTTCCTTAACTAGGCCATAAATATAGGTTATTTCACCAACCAGAAGCTCGAGTGATTTTTTTAAAGCTTCCTGAGGAAGAATAGAGCCGTTGGTCCATATTTCAAGAATAAGCTTATCAAAGTTAGTGAACTGACCAACTCGAGTATCAACCACAGAATAATTCACTTTTTTTACCGGGGTAAAAATTGCATCAATCTGAATATTCCGATAATCGCGAGCATCTTTTTCAGATGTTTCTTGATATCCCTTTCCATGATTGACGTAAAGAGTCATTGAAAGATGACCTTCATGATTCAATTCCGCCAAATAATGGTCCGGATTAATAATCTCAACATTAGGGTTTGGTTGAATGTCACGAGCAGTTACTCGCCGGGGTTGGTCGGAATCTTCATTTCCCCTAACATCAATTTTTAAAATTTCTTCCTCGAGAGAAGATGAAGAAAGCACCAAACCTTTAATGTTGAGGAGTAGATCGGTAATATCCTCTCTCATTCCAGGAAGAGAAGAAAATTCATGAATGACGTTATCAATCTCGACTGAGGTAACCGCTACTCCTTCCATAGAAGAGAGAAGAACACGCCGAATGGCATTCCCTAAGGTTACACCCCAACCAGATTCTAAGGGTTCTATCGAAAATTTCCCATAACGAGCTCGAGTTACTCGATCTTCTCGAAGCTCAATTGTTTCAAATTTCAACATTTCTTTAATATCGGGCATACTTACACCTCAAATTTACTTGGAATAAAACTCAACGATTAAAGATTCCTCTACTTGATAATCAATATCATCCCGATTTGGTTCTCGTATGACTGTAAAAGTAAATTGATCTGGTTGAAATTCCAACCAGCTGGGTGGGTTTAATTGTTCTTTTTCATCAACAATCTCTTTGATCTTTTTATGCTGTTTCCCAATATTCGTTAATTCTATTTTATCTCCCACCGAAACTGTAAAGGAGGGGATATTGACTACTTTCCCGTTGACTTTAAAATGGCGATGAAGCACCATTTGCCGAGCATCGCTTCTGGAATCGGCAATTCCTCCTCGGAAAATGACGTTATCCAAACGCTTTTCTAAAAGACGTAAGAAGTTCTCTCCAGTAACTCCTGGAATTCGATTCGCCTTCACAAAATAATTATTAAACTGCCGTTCTGAAATTCCATATATGAAGCGAACTTTTTGTTTCTCTCTCAATTGAACACCATAATCAGAAAGGCGCCTTCTTGAACCTCGGCTCATCCCTGGCGCAAAAGGCCTCTTTTCAAAAGCACATTTTGGAGTCATACACCGGGGTCCCTTTAAAAGCAATTTCACTCCTTGCCGCCGGCATAATCGACATTTTGCATCGGTATATCTTGACATATGAATGAATCCTCCTCTTAAACTCTTCTTTGCTTGGGTGGTCGGCAACCATTGTGAGGTATTGGAGTCACATCTTTAATCGATTTTATAACCAAACCAGTCGCTTGCAAAGAACGAATGGCTGTTTCGCGACCCGATCCAGGTCCTTTCACCAAAACCTCTATTTCTCTTAAACCTTGATCCATAGCTTTTTTAGCGGCAGTTTCAGCGGCCAATTGAGCTGCAAAAGGAGTTCCCTTTTTGGTTCCCTTGAAACCACTTCCTCCTGATGTCGCCCAAGAGATGACGTTTCCCTGTCTATCGCTAATTGAAACTATCGTGTTATTAAATGTCGATTTAATATGGGCGATTCCTTCACGAACCACCTTTTTTTCTTTTCGTTTCCCTTTTGCTTTTTTAACCAAAGCGTCGATGCCTCCTTATTTATTCAAAATTACTTCTTTCGGCTTACACCAACCGTTCGTTTTGATCCCTTCCGAGAACGAGCATTCGTTCTCGTTCTTTGGCCTCGAACTGGTAAACCCCGCCGATGCCTAATTCCTCGATAAGTACCAATGGAAATCAACCTCTTTATATTTTGTGAGATCTGAGAACGCAATTCACCCTCAACCGGATATTTCTCAACCGCTTTTTGCAGTTTACTCAACTGTTCATCGGTTAAGTCTTTTACTCGAATATTCGGATCAATCTGGGTTTCTTCAATAATTTTTTTGGAAAGAACTGGCCCAATACCATAAATATAAGTTAAAGCAATTTCAATCCTTTTGCTGTTCGGTAAATCGACTCCAGCAATACGAGCCATGGAATGACCTCCTAACCTTGCCTTTGTTTATGTCTCGGGTTCGTACAAATAATAAATACTCTCCCATTACGACGAATAACTTTACACTTTTCACACCTCGGCTTGACCGATGCGCGGACTTTCATTGTAATACCTCCCTATCGAAAATTCAAGACAGAAAAAACTAACCCCCCGATCTTGTCTTTCCTTTTGGTGGCAACTCTAGTCTCCACCTTTGTCATTTCCAATTGTATCAACAATAAATATGATAAAGATTCCAATATTTTCTATTCTACCATGGTTATTTATGACGATAGGTAATTCGTCCCTTAGTCGGATCGTACTTGGAAATTTGAACTGTAACTTTATCTCCTGGTAAAATACGAATATAATGCATTCTCATTTTCCCAGAAATATGGGCTAAAATTACTTTTCCACTTTCCAATTCCACCCTGAACATAGCATTGGGTAAGGGCTCAACTACTGTACCGATCGCTTCAATAAACTCTTCTTTGGCCATGTATTCTATTCATCCCCTCTCCTATCCATGGTCAATACTTCCGGTCCACCTTCGGTTATTAAAACCGTATGTTCATAATGAGCTGAAAGCCCACGATCGCGTGTGACAACTGTCCAACCATCGTCTAAAATTTGCACTTGAAAACCTTTTTCGTTGACCATGGGTTCAATAGCTAAAACCATTCCTTTTTTTATGAATGGACCTTGATTTCGCGATCCGAAGTTTGGAATTTGAGGTTCTTCATGAAGCGAGAGACCTAATCCATGGCCAACAAAATCCCGAACCACTGAGAAATCATTTTTTTCAATGCATTTCTGAATCGCATAGGATATATCTCCTATTCGATTCCCTATTCTTGCTTTTTGAATTCCTTCAAATAGGGATTCTTTAGCAACCTTTACCAGTTGATAAGCCACACCGTTCCCATTTCCAGCTACGACACTAAAAGCTGCATCAGTAAAATATCCCTGATATTCAACTCCAATGTCTACGCTGACTAAATCACCATCCTGAATGATTCGTTCCCCTGGGATACCATGTACGACCTGCTCATTGATAGAAATACACAGTGATGCCGGAAAACCACGATAACCCTTAAATGCGGGTCTTGCACCCCTTTGAATGATAAATTTTTCAACTATTTCATCGATAAAAGCGGTCTTCATCCCCGGCAAAATATATTTTTTTGCTTCGTTGATAGCACCGGCTAAAATTCTACCACTCTTCCTTAAGGGAATGAGATCACTTTCCTGAAGAAAAATACTCATTCTTTTATTGACTCCAAAACCTTCTGAACTTGTTGAAAGACGTCGTCTATCGACCCTTTTGATATGACAATTTTGAGAATTCCCTGAGAACGATAGTAATCAACTAATGGTTTGGTTTGTTGTTCATAAGTATTTAATCGGTTGATAATAACTTCCGGTCGATCATCGGGTCTTTGAATCACTCGACCTTGACAGATATCACAAATCTCATCGTTTTTCGGTGGTTTAGAGACCATATTATAAGGAGTTTGACATTTCTCACAAATCCTTCGTGCTGAGAGCCGTTCAATTACTTCATCACGATCGACATCAAAATACAGAACCAGTTTAAGCTGAATCCCCATTTCTTTTAAAAGTTGATTTAATGCTTCAGCCTGTTCAAGGTTACGGGGAAAACCGTCTAACATAAAACCATCACGGTAGGTATTTTGGGTTAGTCTTTCCCGTATAATTCCAATAACCACTTCATCGGGCACCAATTCACCCGATCGAACATATTCCTCGGCTTTTTTACCCCATTCTGATTTACTTTGAATAGCCAACCGAATAATATCTCCAGTTGAGATTTGTGGGATATGATATTGTTCTTCTATTTTTTTTGCTTGGGTTCCTTTGCCCGCCCCTGGTGGTCCAAGGAGCACCATAAACATTGATGGAATTCCCCCTTCAAATTATTTTTTAATAAATCCTTCATAATGTCTCATAAGGAGTTGCGCCTCTAATTGTCTCACAGTTTCTATGGCCACTCCGACCATGATGATAATTCCAGTTCCACCAAAATAGAGAGTAGTTACATTGGTGATTCTTACCAGCAAGTCAGGTAGAACCGCAACAATCATCAAAAAAAGAGCACCCCATAAGGTAATTCGTGATAATGATCGATCGAGGTATTCAACGGTTGGTCGACCAGGTCGAATGCCCGGTATAAAGCCACCATACTTTTTCATATTATCTGCTAATTCCATGGGATTAAAAGTCACTGCTGTATAAAAGAAAGTAAAAAATATGATTAACACTGCATATATCGTTAAATACAACGGCGAATTAGGAGTCAAGGCGTCAGCTATTGCTTTCATAAAAGATGAACCTTGGAAAAATTGTGCCAGAGTCGCCGGGAAGAGAAGAATTGAAGACGCAAAGATAATAGGAATAACTCCACCCTGTATAACGCGGATAGGGATATGTGTGCTCTGTCCACCATACATTCTTCGTCCCACAACTCTTTTTGCATATTGAACTGGTATCCTTCTTTGAGCTTCTTGAAACAAGACGACAAAGGCAATGATGAGAATCCAAAAGACCAAATTGAGAATAAACATGATCGGATTAATTTCACCAACCCGAATTAATGATATGGTGCTTACCATTTGTGGAATAATTCGAGCAACAATACCGGCAAAAATAATGAGAGAAATCCCATTGCCAATACCATAATCTGAAACCAATTCCCCCAACCACATTAAAAACATACTTCCTGCAGTCAGGGTTAAAACAACTGTTATTCGATAAGGAATTCCCGGAGCAAACACCACGCCCATACTTTCTAACCAAACGGTGATACCAAAACCTTGGACGGTTGCCAAAAGAATAGTTCCCCACCGGGTATACTGAGCAATCTTATCACGCCCCTCTTCACCACTCTTGGCAAGTTCTTCAAGTTTAGGAACCACTGAAGTTAAAAGTTGAAAAATAATCGATGCATTAATATAGGGCATGATACCAAGCGCTAAGATAGAAAATCGGCTCAACGCACCTCCAGCAAACATATCCAAAAAACTCAACAAACCACCTTGAGAAAATACGTTTGCCAAGGCTTTGGGATCAATACCCGGAACTGGGATATGAGCTCCAACCCGGAAAATAACCAGCATAAGGAGAGTGAATATGACTCTTTTTTTAAGGTCTGGTATCCTAAAAAGCTTGAGCAACGATTCCCACATGTTTAAAGCACCTCGGCTTTTCCGCCCTTTTCTTCAATGAGGGACTTGGCTTTTTTTGAAAAAGCATCTGAATGAACAGTGATAGCCTTATTTAACTCTCCCTTGGCAAGAATTTTCAATTTAAGAGAGGTACTTTCTATAAGACCAGCTTCTTTGAGAAGTTCTTTGGTTATTTCAGTCCCTGATTCAAAACGATTCAGCTGCGACAGGTTTACTATCTGGTATTCTTCCCGATTCAAAGAACGAAATCCTCGTTTTGGTATCCGGCGAACAAAGGGCATTTGCCCTCCTTCAAAGTGGGCACTGATACTGGTTCCAGATCGGGATTTTTGTCCATTCTCTCCCCGACAAGCATTTTTCCCATGACCTGATCCGATTCCTCGTCCAACTCTTTTTCTTCGATGGAAAGATCCGTCCTGAGGTTTGAGTTCATTTATTTTCATTCCGAAACAGTCTCCTCTCCTTCGATATTTTCTACCTCTAAAAGATATGAAACCTTGTTGACCATGCCTCGAATAGAGGGATTATCATCATGAATAACACTTTGATTTATTTTTCTGAGTCCCAATGATTTTACAGTTCGTCGGTGTGATTTTAATCTCCCAATCACACTTTTTTTAAGGGTAATTTTCAGTAATTTTTTTGTCATAAATTGATCACTCCGCTATACTCTTTCAAAAAAATCCTGGGAATTTTTTTCTCTTAAATGAGCTACTTCCCGAGGATCTTTGAGGTTCATCAATCCTTGTAATGTAGCATTTGCAACGTTAACTGGATTGTTGGTCCCTAATGATTTGGTCAATATATCGCGAATACCAGCAACTTCCATAATCGCTCGTACTGGACCTCCGGCAATGACTCCAGTTCCAGGTGAAGCCGGTTTCATAACCACCATACCTGCTCCATATTTCCCCAGCACTTCATGAGTAATTGTCGACTTCCGTCTTGGAAAAGAAAACAAAGATTTTTTGGCTCTCTCAACTGCTTTCCGGACGGCATCGGGAACTTCTTTGGCTTTTCCTATTCCTAAACCCACAATTCCATCGCCATTCCCAACTGCCACAATTGCTCGAAAACCAAATCGCTTTCCTCCCTTTACAACCTTGCTCACTCGGCTAACTGATATTAATCTTTCTTGAAGCTCAAGCCCTTCTGGCTTCACTTTCTGCATTGTCGAACCTCCATGGATTAAAATTCAAGACCGCCTTCTCGAGCACCCTCAGCTAAAGCTTTAACCCGACCATGATACCTATTTCCACCTCGGTCAAATACCACTTGCTTAATTCCCTTTTGAAGCGCCATTTCAGCAATCCCTTTTCCTACTTCCCGTGCTTTCTCGGTCTTGGTTCCAGAGATCGTTTTCATTGGTGCTGAAAGAGTTGAAAAAGCAACTAAGGTTACTCCCTTATCGTCGTCAATTAACTGACCATATATATGACTTAAACTGCGGTATATACAGAGCCGGGGACGTTCGGCGGTTCCTTTTATTTTTGAACGTACTCGTTTATGTCGGTAATATCTCTTTTGTTTTTTATCTATCAATGGCATGTTCGGTCCTCCTTACTTCGCCGTGGTCTTCCCCTGTTTTCTTTGGACTATTTCATGAATATACTTAATACCAGTTCCCTTATAGGGCTCAGGCTTTCTAATTTTTCGAATGTCAGCTGCGACCTGCCCAACCTGTTCCTTGTTGGCACCTTTTACTTTGATGATTTGCCCTTCAACGTCAAATGAAATTCCGGTGGGTGGAATAATCTCTACCGGATGACTAAAACCGAGGTTCATCACCAAATTGTCGCCTTTTTTCTGAACCTTATAACCAATCCCAATCAGTTCTAATGATTTTTCAAAACCGTTACTCACTCCATGAACCATGTTGGCAATTAGAGTTCGAGTGAGCCCATGAAGTGACTTATCAAGCTTGGTCTCTCCCTGCGGGAAAACTCGAATCTCATTTTCCTCTTTAACGATTTTCATACGTGGATGAATTTGTCTCTCCAATAATCCTTTGGGACCCTTTACCCGAACGGATAGACCGTCGATCTCAATATTGACTCCCGAAGGAACAACGATCGCTTTTTTCCCTATGCGTGACATATCATGGATCCCCTTTCTACCATATATAACAGATGACCTCTCCGCCAACTCCGGACTTCTTTGCAGCCTTACCAGTCATAATTCCTTGCGAGGTCGAAACGATGACCGTTCCCATTCCACCCAAGAGAATGGGTATTTCATCTTTTCCTGCATAAATCCGTAAACCTGGTTTACTGATTCTTTTCAAACCATTGATAATCCGCTCTTTTTTCATTCCATATTTTAGTTCAATGATCATGTCGCTTGACTTATTCTCACGAGCAGCAATTTTATAATTTTGAATATATCCTTCTTCCTTTAAAATACGCGCTAATTCACCTTTCAGCTTTGAATATGGTACCACAACCGTATTTTCTCGCGCCTTGAGGGAATTTCGAATACGGGTAAGCATATCAGCAATAGGATCAGTATGTGCCATTTTGATCTTTCCTTCCTACCAACTCGATTTGGTAACACCAGGTATTTCTCCCTTATTTGCCAGGGACCGGAAACAGATTCGACACATGCCAAAATCCCGCAAATATCCTCGGGATCGGCCACATAAGGCGCAACGATTTCGATATCGATTTTTATATTTTAATTGTTGTTGGTTTCGAACAATTTTGGCCTTTCGAGCCATTCAATTTTCCTCCTTTATTTTCGAAAAGGTAATCCCAATACTTCAAGAAGCGCCTTGGCTTCTTCGTCGGTTTTGGCAGTCGTCACAAAAGTAATATTCATACCTCTTACTCTTTCAACTTTGTCATAATTAATTTCAGGAAAAATAAGTTGTTCACGAATTCCAATTGTACAACTTCCTCTCCCGTCAAAACTCCCATCAGGAAATCCCCGAAAGTCTCGAATTCTGGCTATTGAAATATTAAGAAAACGGTCTAAAAATTCGTACATTCGTTGTCCCCGAAGAGTCACTTTACATCCAATCGGATTTCCTTTTCGTAACTTAAAGTTTGAAATCGACTTTCTCGCTCGGGTAATAACTGGCTTTTGACCGGTTATTGCAGTCAATTCATCAACTGCAAGGTCAAGGAAATGTTGATTCTGAGTAGCATCTCCTATTCCTTCGTTAATAACGATCTTAATTATTTTTGGTATTTCCATGACATTTTTATATCCAAACCGCTTCATAAGAACCGGTTTGACTTCTTTAAGGTATTTCTCCTTCGTAACTGACACTCCCAAAATCCTCCTTATACCTTGTCAATAATTTCACTGCATTTTTTGCAGATACGTACCCGGTATTCGGAATCAGAAACGGTTGATCTTTTTACTTTTGTTAACTGATTGCACCGGCTGCATACTAAACGTAAATTGGAAATCCTCATTGGATTTTCTTTGGTAATAATGCCACCTTGAGGATTTTCCTGGGTTGCCCGGGTATGCTTTTTCACCAAATTTATACCCTCAACAACGGCTTTCAGATCGGTACGAAGAACGGTCAGAACTTTCCCTCTTTTACCTTTGTCCTTTCCGTGAATCACTTCAACCGTATCACCTTTTTTAATTGGAACTTTTATATTTTCCTTCTTTATCATCATCTTCACATCCCTTAAACGACTTCTGGAGCGAGGGAGACGATTCTCATAAATTGTTTCTCACGCAGTTCTCGCCCAACTGGTCCAAATATACGCGTTCCTCGGGGAACGTTTGCCGGAGTAATGAGGACTGCTGCATTATCATCAAAACGGATGTATGTCCCATCCCCTCGACCGATTTCTTTACGAGTTCTCACGACCACCGCTCTGACCACTTCACCTTTTTTCACATTTGATCGTGGTTCAGCTTCTTTAACAGCAGCGATGATAATATCTCCTACCGATGCGTATCGATGCTTCGACCCACCCATAACCCGAATACACATAATTTTCTTGGCTCCAGTATTATCTGCAACTTCAAGCATTGTTCTCGGTTGAATCAATGTCCTCTCCTCCCTTTATTTTCGCTTTTGCAGTGACATCCACGACTCTCCATCGAACTGTTTTACTGAGTGGCCTCGTTTCTTCGATTATAACCTGATCTCCAACTTCACATATACCGGCTTCATCATGGGCTTTATATTTCTTGGATTTTTTTATTTTTTTCTTATAAAATGGATGTTCACTAATCCGAGTGACCCGAACCAGAACAGTTTTATCCATTTTATTACTGAGAATTTCACCTGTGAATCTTTTTCGGTCAGCCATTTGATTTGACCTCCTGCGTATTTCCAAACATTTCTCTTTCCTTGACAATAGTTTTGATTCGGGCAATATCTTTTTTAACCATATGGATCCGTCGGGGGTTTCCCAATTGTCCAGTTATCGCCTGAAATCGCAAATTAAAAAGCTCGGTTCGCAGGTCACCCAATTTTTTATTAAGTTCATCCCCGGTCATGTTGCGGATTTCCGAAGCTTTCATGAACAACACCTCTATTCTGCTTTTCTCTCAACTATTCTTGTTTTAATAGGCAATTTTTGGGCAGCCAGTTGGAGTGCTTCATGGGCAATTTCCTGGTCAACACCCGAAACTTCAAAAAGCACTCGACCGGGTTTAACCACCGCTACCCATCCCTCAACTGGTCCCTTTCCCTTTCCCTGACGAGTTTCTGCCGGTTTTTTGGTAAAAGGTTTATCTGGGAAAATCCGAATCCATATCTTTCCTTTCTTAAGATGCCTTGATATGGCGATTCGAGCTGCTTCGATTTGGGGATTAGTCAACCAATGCGGTTCAAGTGCTTGTAAACCGAATTCACCAAAATCTACAGTTGCACCGCGTGTTTCAACACCACTCATTCTTCCGCGGTTTTGTTTTCTATATTTAACTCTCTTCGGAATCAACATACGCTTCAGTATCCTCCTTACGATTTTCAACAAGAGTACTGGGTACTCCTTCTAAGACTTCGCCGGTTTTAATAACCTCTCCCTTGAAAATCCACACTTTCACTCCAATCTTGCCATAGGTGGTGTTTGCTTCTGTAAATCCAAAATCGATGTCAGCCCGAAGAGTTTGTAAAGGTAACCGACCCTCACGATACCATTCCTCACGGGCAATTTCAGCCCCGGAGAGTCTTCCCGAGCAGGAAATCTTTATTCCAATAGCACCAGCACGCAGAGCACGCGTTATGGCTTGTTTCATCGCTCGTCGGTATGAAACCCTTCTTTCAATTTGAAAGGCAACATTTTCAGCAACCAGGTAGGCATCAATTTCCGGTACCTTAATCTCATCGACAGTAATTTGAACATTCGGGTTATTGACCAATTTTTGAATCGATTGGCGAAGATTTTCAACTTCGGCTCCTTTTCGTCCAATTACAATTCCCGGCCGAGAGGTTTTTATTATTACTTTAACCTGATTAGCAAGTCTTTCAACTTCAACTCCTGAAACTCCGGCTCTTTGCAACTTCTCTCTCACAAATTGTCGAATACGAAGATCTTCGGCTAAATATTCTCGATATTTTTTATCTGCATACCATCGGGATTGCCATCCTCGAATAATTCCCAACCTTAGTCCTATCGGATTCACTTTCTGTCCCAATTAGCTTCCCTCCTCCATATCTGATACTGCAATGGTAATATGAGAAGTCCTTTTCCGAATGACATATGCTCTTCCCATTGCTCGAGCTCGAATTCTTTTCATGGTTGGACCTTGATCGACATAGGCCTTTGAAACCACTAAATTATCGCTCTCTAAATTGAGATTGTTTTCAGCATTGGCTACTGCCGATTTAAGTACCTTGTATACTAGTCGGGAAGCTTTTTTGGGAACAAATTGAAGCAAAGATAAAGCTTCATCAGCTTTTTTCCCTCGGATGACGTCAACAATTTGTCGAGCTTTCCGTGGTGATATTTTGATATATTTTGCGGTCGCTCTCGCTTCCATTGAAATAATCCTCCCTCTTATTTGAGCGACGTTGATCGCTCGGTAGGGTTCCCATGGCCTTTAAAGGTTCTGGTTGGCGCAAACTCGCCTAATTTGTGACCTACCATCTGTTCAGTAATATAAACCGGTACATGTTTTTTTCCATTGTGAACTGCAATTGTATGTCCGATCATATCTGGTATAACCATACTGGCACGTGACCAGGTTTTCAGGACTTTCTTTTCGCCTTTTTTATTCATCTCTTCAATACGTGATCGTAATTTTAAATCAACATATGGACCCTTTTTCGATGATCGTACCAAAAGGAATTCCTCCTCCCATTATTTTCTTCTCTTTACAATCCATTTATCGGTATTTTTATTTTTACGGGTTTTATATCCTTTGGTATACTGACCCCATGGTGTTACTGGTTGTCGACCACAATGTGCCTTATTTTCTCCACCTCCATGAGGGTGGTCAATCGGATTCATTGCATTCCCACGAACAGTGGGTCGAATGCCCATCCAGCGTTTTCGACCAGCTTTCCCAATAGTGATGTTTTCGTGATCAAGATTCCCTACTTGGCCAACGGTGGCAAGACAATCGATATGGATAAGCCGAACCTCACCAGAAGCCAACCGAATTTGAGTATAGGTCCCTTCTTTTGCCATAAGTTGCCCGTAAGAACCTGCAGCTCTGGCTAATTGAGCGCCCTTTCCCTGTTTCATCTCAATGTTATGGATAATCGTTCCGACCGGAATACTCCTCAGTGGAAGAGCATTACCAGGTTGAATTTCAGCTTTCGAACTTGATAACACCGTATCGCCGACTTTCAAACCAAGAGGAGCAATGATATAACGCTTCTCCCCATCAGCATAAGCCAGGAGAGCTATACGTG
>Ga0067045_1029969_pt1 | contig 17327 bp, 12 predicted proteins | sample TerdegcTABiofilm_FD_59184 | JGI IMG/M metagenome (GOLD analysis project Ga0067045, IMG submission 59184) | Combined Assembly of (Gp0054472, Gp0054536) Wastewater bioreactor microbial communities from Singapore -Terephthalate degrading... | reverse complement strand
CGCACAGGGCAACCAACAGCGCGAGCCGCCAAACGGCAACGCCGAACCGCTTTGTCGTAAGCCCCGGAGAGACGCGATCATTCTGAAGGACCGGACGGGGCGTTCGACGAGGGACGATTTTGAGACGCACCCGAGGAACTCCTAACTACGGATGACCGACGGCACGAAGGACGACGACTCCGCCCATTATAGAATTCGCGGCGATGGGCCGGAACACCGCGCGGGTATCCCGGCGGCCCGGCCGCCAAGAAAAGAGGATCGAAGCTCATGCTACGAACCACCGATCACGCAGGCTCCGGCGCGCTACCGGCCCTCCAATCCCGCGGCGGAAGCAGCGCCGGGCCGATCATCGATTGCCGGGGGAGCGCCATGGAAGTCCGCTGGGGATCGCCTGAACCGTGGTTGCGGGGACCGTGGCTGACCACCGTGACGTGCGGGCGGACGCCCCTGGTCTCGCGAAGCGACTGGGAACAAGTGTGCCGCTATCGCGAGGGGCAGATCGACCATTGGGAATACGAGATGAAGCTGTCTCACGGCGTACGGCTGCAACGGCAAATCACGCACCTCAGCCGAAACGGCGTCCTCTTCCTGGCAGATGCGATCTTGAGTCCGCGCCGGACCTGCTGGACGGTGGAGGCGGCCCACGGAATCCAACCCGGCGTTCGGCGGGCGGACGGTGCATCGTTCGCCGACCTGCCGCCGGGAAACGGCTCGGCGACTTGGTTAGCGTGTCTGGTTCCGCCGGAGAATCTTGAGGCCGGCGCAACGTCGCCCTCGATGGGACCTGGGATGGTGAGTCGGCGCGGCCGGTTCGAAGGGCGGGCCGTCTTTTTCCCCTTCGTGTTCCTCATCGCCCGGAGCGAGGCCGAGCGACAAGCACCGCCCCTTTGGCGAAGCCTGACCGTCACAGAGCGTGGGCAGGTCGTCGCGGCGGATGCGGCCGTCGCCTACCGTGTGCAACTGGGATCGCGGCAATGGGTGTTCTATCGCTCGCTTGCCGCACCGGGAAACCGCGCGTTCCTGGGTTGCAATTTCGCGGGCGAATCGCTGGTGGGCGTCTTCGGAAAAAAAGGCGTGACCACCCTGCTGGAAGTCCAACTCGAAGAATGACGCGGCCGGCGCGAGGCGAGGCGAGACTGCAGATCGGTCGCCGGCTACGAACGATACTCGCCTCGCCGCCGGATGTCGCCCGCTATCTATTCATCCACCAGGTCGTATACGCGGACGTAGTCGATGAGCCATTCCTCGGGCAGATCGGCCTTGCGGATATCTCCCGCCCACTCGCCGATTTCGACCGTCAGTTTGAGATAGAGCGGCACTTGGCAGACGCCGCCGGCCGAGGTTCGCCACGTCTCCTTGCCGTCCACGTCGAAAACGTATTCGTCCGGTTTCCACCACAGGCCGTAGGTGTGGAATCCCTCCAGAATCTCCGGGCGGGAGAAGACCGTACCGGCGTGCCGGTGGTCCTTGCCGTAGCCGTCCCAGTGCAAATTGGAGGTCAACCGCCCGTCGCGATAGGGCATTTCCATGATGTCGATTTCGGTGCCGTCGCGGCCTTCGTCGCCGACGCGCCCCACGCCGGAGCCGAACATCCAAAAGGCGGCCCAATGCCCCGGCTGCTTGGGGTGCGTGCAACGGCAGACGAAATATCCGAAGTTCTTGGCGTATTTATCGCGGGTGGCGATCGCCCCCGAAGTGAATCGTTCGCCGTCTCGCTTGGTGCGGATCACCAAGTTGCCCTTGCCGTCGAGGTAGGAATCCTCTTTGACCCAAAAGCCGTCGCGGCGCGCCCAATCCCCGTAGATCGTCCACTTGGACTCGTCGATCTTGTCGCCGTCGAACTCGTCGTGCCAAACGAGGACCCACTTCTTGCCGGGCGGAGGCGGCGGCAACGGGTCGGCGGGCGAAAGCTGAGCGATGTCCGCCGCGGTCTGTTCGGCGTGTGCCTTCGATCCTTCGGCCGACGTCAACAGGAGCACTGCGGCCGACGCTACCCCACAAACCATTCCAAGCGATCGTACGATCATGAGGACGTTCTCCCTGCGGTGCGACATGCGGAACCAGCGGATGCGGAAGGCTTTCTTCCCGGATGCACGGCCCGCGATTGCGGGCAGGCCCCCGGCACGGGACGCCGGCGGTAAGACAGGCCTGCCGCATCCGAGATCGGATGCCATTGTATCACGCCGGGGCGCCGCTTCCAGTACGATTTGCGGCGCGGCAAGACCCGCCGTATCATGAGTGGGCCGGTGTCGAAACAAGGACGCGGCGGGGCTCGTCCCTTGGGGAGCGACCGCAAAACCGCCGAAGCCGGCGAGCGCGTCCCTCTCTAGGTTCGATGTGGCATCCCGCGGTTTCGAGCTTCGGGTTGACGCCCGAGTCGCGTACCATGGACGGCGCGAAGGGAAATGAGGGGCACGCTCCGCCGCGGTCGAGAATGCGGCAAACGGCTTTAGGCTGAGGTACCCGTCGGTTGGATGATCGAGCCGACCCGGCGCGAAAGATTCCCTACCGGCCCTTGCAACAGGAGCCAGACATGCTCTGTCGCCACGTTTGGATTTCGCTGGTCATGACGGCGGTTTGGGTCGGGTTCGTCCGCTCGGAAGAGACGCAACCCGGCGAGCACGGGGACGCCGAGGAGCGGGTCGTCGTCCGATTCCAGGACAACGGAGCGGCCCTTTGCAACCCCGGCATGGGCTGGGTTCTGCACTATTACGACAACGTGCCGGCCAACTACGGCTCGCGCTTGTCGCCTTCCGATACGGTGGACGATTTTCCCGGCCTGACGGTGGTTTACCTCCGCATTCCTTGGTCGTACTTGGAACCGGAGGAAGGCCGCTTCTGCTGGTCGGTGCTGGATACCCCGGCCCAGCGCTGGATCGCCAAAGGCAAACAAATCGCCCTTCGCATCTCGTGCAGTGAGTCGTGGACCCGCTACGCCACGCCGGAATGGGTGGAAAAGGCGGGAGCCAAAGGATTCAACTTTCGGCCCGGCGCCGGCGTTCAGGAAGACGGCCCGTATTGGGAGCCGGATTACAACGACCCTGTTTTCCTAGAGAAGCTGGATCACTTCCTCGCCGCCTTGGCCGACCGCTATGACGGCCATCCCGACGTGGCCTGGATCGACGTCGGATCCTTCGGCGTGTGGGGAGAGGGGCACACCTTCGCTTCCACCCGCATTCGTTACTCGGCGGATACCGTGATTCGGCACATCGACCTGCACCGCAAGCACTTTTCCCGAACGTTGTCGGCGGCCAACGACGATTACGTCATGACGGAGGACGGCGAAAAGGCGATCGCGTACGCGCGGGATGCCGGCCTGACGCTGCGCGACGACAGCATCATGGTGCAGCCGCGGCCGAATTCGTACTTCCACGCCGCAATGGCACAGGACTTTTGGCCCCGCCTGCCGGTCATCCTGGAGAGCGAGCACTACGGCCCGTCGAAGAATCGCGAGGCCTGGGGGGACGGCTCGATGTACGTCCGAGCCATGTTCGAGTACCACGCGTCGTATGCCTCGATCCATTGGTGGCCGCGGGAATTCCTCGAAGAATGTCGGCCGCTCATCGATCGCATGAACCGCCGCCTGGGATATCGGCTGCTGCCGCTGGAAGTGTCGTATCCGGCGCGGCAGTCGCGGACGGCTCCCCTCGCGCTGACTTCCACCTGGTGCAACGACGGCGTAGCCCCGTGCCACGGCGGCGGGCATCCCGCCCTCACGCTCAAGGATGCCCAAGGCGGAATCGTCGCCGTGTGCGTCGATGAAAAGGCCGACGTCCGCACGTTGCCGGTCCGAGAGGTCGAATTGAAGGGTCCGGCGGCGGACGAACCGGTCGACGAAAACCTGCCGCCCCCGCCGACCGTCACGTGGAAGGCCGCGTTCTGCCTGCCTTTCCAGCTACAGCCGGGCAAGTATCAGGTGTATTTGTCCGTGGGCGACAAGACGGGATCGCCGGTCATCGCCTTGCCCCTCGACGGCGATGACGGACAGCGGCGATACCGCGTCGGCGAAATCACCATCGTGGAATAGCGTTCCGGCGTCGGCGCAAGCCTGGGGCGTAAAGACGAACCTCAGACAGCAGGTCGAGCCGGTTTTGCCACCTCCGGCGCGAGGCGGCGGTATTCCGTCGCTGCCCGGGATTCAATACCCGTTCCACATGTTTGCCGCGGCGGGTTTCCGGCCGGTGGCGCATTTGGTTGCCGGTGTTGCGTCATGATCGCACCGGCTCAGGCAGGCGGCTCCGGCGTGTCGTCGGGCGTGTCGTCGGGCGTGTCGTCGGGCGGGGGCACGTCATCTTCGTCCGGGGGAATCTGCCACTCCATCAGCCCCCCCACCAATCCGCTCAGTAACAACCAAGGCGGCAAGGTGATGACCCAATCTCGGCGATATTCCTCTTTAAAGCAAAGAAAAAAGAATGCGGCGCCGCCCCCCATCGAAACGACCGACTTGAAGAGCACCGATCGCCAGGTCGCTTTGGGGTTCCGTTTTTCCAACAGGCCCATGGCCGGCACTCCTTTCGCATCTTCCACGAGAGCGTCGTCCGTGTTCCCGGCAAGCAGCATCGCGTCACCGGAGCCGCAGCGTGCGTTGCGCGGAGGCTCCGCCCGCCAATTCCCGCACGGATAACGTCCACTCGCCCGGCGCGTCGTTGGGAGCCGACTCGAAGCGGACGTTCAACACCCCGTCCTTGGCGGCGTAATACCCGCTCGGCTCCGCTCGCCCTCCCTGCGGATCGGTGAGGATGAGTTCGACGGGCAATACCGCCGGAATCGCACCGCCGCCGGCGTCTGTAATGCGGACCGCAAGGTCGATCGTCTCGCCGCGGCGTGCCTCGGCGGGTGCCCGGCATTCAAGCCCGGCGATGGGCCGAGGTAGCACGATGAAGAGCCTGCCGTCGCCGGGCCCCAGCTCCACGTTCCACCGCAGCCGCGTACCGTCGCCGTCGGCCGCCGCCTTACGTCCCGCCGGGAGCTCGTACACCGTGCCGTTGGGACTCTGTAGGGAGATTTCGGACCGGAGGGGCAGCCCCACTTCCATGACCTTGCCGTGGTGCCCCACATAGTCGCCGAAGGTGCGGCGGTCATTGAGAACGAAGACGTAAAGCGCCTCGCCGTATTGCCGCAAGCGGACCACCGCGTCCGGTTCAGAGGCGTCCACGCGGCGGGTGTAGCGGGAGTCCAAGGATTCGCGGAGGCGTTGGGCCAGGGCCTGCAACTCGGCCTTGTCGCGGTCCGGGGCACCCGTGCGGCGATAGACGGGGAGCACGATGTCCGCCGCGACGGCCGGGGCCAGGAACTCGTCGCCGACGACGATCCCGCCGGCGGCTTGGAAGGCGCGAATCCGCTCCACCACCGACCGCGGCAGGACATCGCAGGCGGGAAGCACCAACACCTTGCAACCGTCCAGTCCGTCGCGGAGCAGCGTTTCTTCGAAAACCACCCTGGGTTGCAGGTGCGCCCATTGCAATACCAGGTGCACGTCGGCCTCCCAGGACTTTCCCCAGCCGAAGCTGCCCCGCCCCGCGAACATTTGCGACGAGAAACTCTCGAGGATCGCGACGTCGGCGGGGACATCGGGGACTTGCAGCAAGGTCGGGCCCAAGGGACGGACGACATCGCGAATCAGTTCCGCGAGGACCTCCTTAGTTTGCGGATGGGTGTAGCGATACGCCCCGTGGTCGGCTTCCACCAGCGAACCCCAACCGTGGTACATGATTCCGCGGACGGGGCGGGATATCTTCGACCAAAAGGCCTCGCGAAGGTGGTCCGGCGAAATGGTGATGAATCGCGCGTCGGGGATGCGCCGCTCCCATTCGGCACGTCGGGTTTCGTCTTGCGGCAACTCGGGAGCGGTCTGCGAGCGGTACCAAATGATCTGCGTCATCTTCATGACCTGTTGGCCCGGGCGACCCTCGGCCATGGCGAACAGTTCGTCGGCGGCTTGGCCGATCTTAATGGGGTCGGGGTAGCTGTAGGTCCATTGGGAGATGACATCGGTTTCGCCGCCGCTGCCCCACACGGCGGGTGCCCGTACGGCCGGATCGAAGAACGTCCACCACTCGTTGCGTCCGTGCTCTTTCAGACCGCGGCGCACGGCCGAGTGCAAGGCGTTCCAGCCGTCCCCTTCCTTCCAAAACCAGCGATAGTAGGTCAGCAGCGGATCGCCGTCGTCCAGGGTGCGATCGGCGGGGAACTCGGGCAACGAGGAATAGCGGACGCCCCATTTGCTCGTCGCCTGCTCAGGAATATCGTAGCCTGCGAAAGCGCGAAAGGCCGCGCGGTCGTGCTCGTGGAAGCACAGATTCGTGGCGTCCCGGACCTCGGTGTCGATCAAGGCCGCCTGCACGGCCGGAAATCGCCCGAAGGCCTTCCCGACCGAGGCTCCCACGTTGTAGCAAAAGCGAGGCAGCTCGGGAAACAGCCCGCAGGGGTTGGCCTCCTTGTAAGGTTCGCCGTTGCGATTGACGCGTTGGTAGGCCGCCCCGCGCTCGGGATCGCGCGCGAGCCAGGCCGCCGGAGAAAGCGAGACGACGGCCCCGACGCCTCGCGCCAGATACTCGTTCAGCTCCGCCGCGCGGGTCGCCAGGGCGGCCTCATCCAAGGGCGAGGTCGGTTCGCCGGCCCGCCAAATCCGATCGTAATCCGCCGCGGAGATCAATTGATGGGTAAAGCCGATCTCTTGCAGCCGATCCAGATCGCCCGTCCCCCACATCACGACGGGCATGACGTCCGGCAGGGGGCGCGGCGCCACCGTGGCTTCCAAGTCCAAGGATGACGTCGCGAGCCGGTCACCGATCTTCCCCGAGACGGTGACGCGCAAGGGATATCGGCCCGGTCGCAATCGCGTATCGACGGGAATCGCGATTCGCGTCTCGCCGCCGTGCGGCACGATGGGGATCGTCCGGGAACCGGGGATGCCGGCCAAATCCCATGCAACGGCCAGGTCCCGAGCGTCGTCCGCGGTGTCGTTGAAGGCGAGCACATCGACGGCCGAGTCCGCTTCCATCCGCAGAAAGGCCGTGCGGCTCAGCGGCGCAAGCGCGATCTCCAGGCCGCCCGCGAAGTGCGGGGGAATTCCGCTCATGATCCGTACTTGATCGATCCAGCCGGGAAAGCCGGCGTGGATCGAGCCGTAGCGATCGCCGATGACGAGGTTGTAGCCGCCGGGCGTGATCGGACCGCGGTCTTTGTGGACGACGCGGCCGCTCGGTTCGCCGTTGACGAAGAACCGCCCTACCCCCTCGCCGTCGTAGGTGAACGCCACGTGCGCCCACTCGCCGGACGGCAAGGCGATCTCCTGCGACACGTATTCGGCTGAATCGCGGCCATATCCGAGAAAGGCCGTCAGACGGTATTTTCCCGGGCCCGTCCGCCGCAGATAGAGGCAATAGTCGCAGTTGGCCTGCGGCAAGTCCTTAGGATACGGATAGTACTTTTTGTCCAGTAGAAAGGCCGTCGCGCAGTCGGCCAACTCGGGTTTGGGTTTGATCCACAATTCCAGAGTGAAGGCCCCGGCGGGCGAGAGGTCGGGCGCGTTCTTGACGATCGCTCCGTGGGGGACGTCGGCGTCGGATCCCGCCCGAAAGCTCTCCAAGCAGTTCCCGAAGACGCCGCCGGGTACGAATCGAGATTCGCCGCGGAGCGTCAAGTCGTGCCCACGTCCGCTGCCGTCGAGGGTCTCCTTCCCCGGCAGGAATTGCCACAAGCCGAGCACGTTCGGACCGGCGGCGTCCTGCCCCTGGTACAGTTGCTCCCAGGGTTTGGGCGGCTGAGACTCCGCGGCCGCAACGACGCCCGCCGACACCACTAGTCCGGCCGCAAGTACCGCCTGAAGTATTCGTCGTTCCATGGATTCCGCTTTCTCCGTCGGAGCAACACGAGAGATGATCAGGATCGGGCGAGCGTGCTCGCGTATCGGCGGCACGGCCGCCCACCGCGTGGTTAGGTGACATCACCGTATCAAATCCGGGCACGGCGAACAACGTTCCAGCTTCGGAGAAACTCGATCTCGGGCAAGGGGGTCGGCATATCGGTCGCACTGATTCTCAGAACAGCGAGCCGGGGATCTCGCCTCGTTCCAGGCACCGAGGTCCTTCATGGACGGGGGCGTTGACGTAGTTGCCGACCGGAAAGGCCTCCATTTCCTCGGCCGGATAAGGACGCAAAAGCCCTTGCAGCGCGACGGGGTCCTGAAGGTCGAGGTTCAGCCAGTCCGCGTAAAGCTCCGGCGGGAGGATCGCCGGCATGCGGTCGTGGATTTGCGACATCAGCGCGTTCGGACCGGTCGTCAGAACGGCGCACGATTCCAGCACGGAACCGTCTTCCGACTCGCGCGATTCCCAAAGCCCTGCGAAAGCAAAGAGCCGATCGTCGCGGAAGTGAATGAAGTAGGGCTGCTTGCGGTGGTCGAGACGCTTCCACTCGTAGAAGCCGTCGGCGGGGACCAGGCACCTACGGTAGCGGAAGGCCGCGCGAAAGGCCGGCCGCGTCGCGGCGGTCTCCGCCCGGGCATTGATCCAACCCGCTTCGGAAGGGGTCTTCGCCCATTGCGGGACCAAACCCCATTGCAGGCGACTCCATTCCCTCCGCGCCCCGCTGGGCCCTTCTGAATTCGACGCCCCGGCGGGGACGGCGCGGACGACGTCTACCGGCTGCCCCGGCGCGATGTTGTAGCGCGGCTCCAAGAGCGGTAGTTCCGCCAGTTCGAAGTGCTCGGCCACGCTTTTCGGATCGGTTCGTAACGTGAATCGCCCGCACATCAGGTATCGCTCCTTTTCCGACGCGAGCCGCAGCGTCGCGCCCTTCGCGAGAACCGGGGCGGCTCGAGACAACGGGCGGTTCGCGAAAATCGTTGCCGCCGTCACAATTGTATCGATTCCGCGGGCGAAGCGACCGGACGGCCCGCAACGGCCTCTCCGTGAGGTACAATTGGGGAGTTTTCCCGGCGGGATCCGGGGCCTTTATCCTTGGCCTGGCTGCGAGGATCGCGATGGCGCCCATCGTTTGGGAGTATCTGGAAATCGCGCTGTTGGCGGTGATTCAGGGCGTGACCGAGTTCTTGCCGATCAGTTCCTCCGGGCACGTGATCGTGTTGGCCGCCCTGTTCGATCGTTTCGGCCACCCTCTTGACCAGAAGCTGACCATCAATATTGCCCTGCACATGGGCACGTTGCTGGCCATCGTCGCGTTCTATCGCGATCGCATCGTCCGGTTGTTCGGGAGCGACCGCCGGTTGATCGGGCTCATTTTGCTGGGCAGCGTACCAGCGGGCTTGGCCGGCGTAAGCTACAAGAAGTTTTTCGGAGCGTGGTTCGTCGCCCGATTCGGCTGGGATCCGTTGGAGGAGGCCCTTGTGGCGGGCATCATGTTCGCCGTGACGGGCGCGCTGCTGATGGCGGCACGGCGGTGGGAATCCCGGCGCGGTCGCGGCGTCATTTCCGGCGGCGAATTGACCTATCGGCAAGCCCTCTGGATCGGCATCTTCCAGGCGCTGGCCATCCTGCCGGGATTGTCGCGGAGCGGTTCCACCATCGCGGCGGGATTGTTTTGCGGCCTGAAGCGCGACGAGGCGGCGGCGTTTTCCTTCTTGTTGGCTTTGCCCGCCATGGCCGGCGCCGGTCTGTTGGAGGCGTGGGACGCTGCCAAGGAATCGGGCGGTACGCTGGAGGCCGGGCCGCTGATCGTCGGCGGCGTGCTGGCCTTCGTCGTGGGTTGGGCGTCCCTACGCTGGCTCATTGCATGGTTGGAACAAGGCCGTTTGGGTTGGTTCGCCGCCTACGTCTTCGTCCTCGCGCCGCTGGTGATCGCCTGGCGCTTGCTTTCGTGATCGGGACGATGCGACCGCGCCCTGCTGCATCCGCCCGGCTGTTCACGGGGCCGGCGAGTCTTCTTGCACCGCCGCCTCCACGGCCTCCCGCGCGAACGGCGACGGCGCCACAATCGCCAGCCCCATGCGGTGGCGGTACTTGCCGCTGCCGTAGATCAACTTGTATTCCTCATCGATGAAATGCTGGGCGACGACGATTCCCAGAATCAGCCCGTCTTTCTTCGGCCCGCGATCGACCCCCTCGGCATCATGCAGGTCCCAAGCATAGACCGGCCCGCCGCTATCGCCCTCGAAGATATTCATGTCCGTTAAGAACGTGCGGCCCGGCTCGATGGGTAGGAAGGGATAGCCGGCCAGGCATCCCAAGCGCACGACCCCGAATTCGAGCGGGCTTCCCTTGAAGGCGTTGCCGTGCGGGAATCCGATGCCGCGGACCAAATCGCCGGGCTGAAGGGCAAGCCGCCCCAGATCTTCGGCCGTGGCCAGCGAATCCCAGGGCAGGACGGCCAAGTTGTCTTCGTCCGAGAAGGGTACGGCGATCGCCGCCAGGTCCGCCGTCGGATGTTGCCGCCAAAGGGGCTTGCCGTCGCGGCGAATCGCCAGCGGTTTGGGGTTCGTCCGGAATCGGCCGCTTTCGTCCCGGCAGTGCAGGATCACCGTGCATTCATCGCCTTGCATGGCCGTGAATACATGATTCGCCGACAGCAGGACCGGCTTGCCTTCCGCAGAACGCACCAAGACCGCGGTCGCGGTGGAACCGGGATTGACCACCTTCACGGTGGCCCAAAGCACGGTGGTGGGAAAACCCTCGCCGCCGCAGCAGACGGAATCCCATGCCGGCCCCAAAAGCGACCAACATGACAGGACGATCCCCAGAGCGATGCGGATGTTCTGAGTAGGCATCAAGGCCCTCTTCTGCTGCCGATAGGCGGTAAGATTCGATGTGTTTCGCGCCGCGGCGTTGGATGTTGCGACTCGGTCATCCGCAACCTGCCCGCCGCCGTGATGTCCATAACGAGCCGTCCATAACACGACCACTTTCAGTCTAGTTGCCGCGACCCGCACTTTCCCGCGACGGAAATCAAGGCCGAAATCCCGACTCTTCGCGCGACCTCGATCACGTCGGGTCACCATTCGGGACGAATACCGAGCCGTCGCGCAAAAAAAATCGGCCGAGGTTCCGCCGATCAGAACACTCGGCCGGGTCTGCGGAAATGTCGCTCGTCACCGGGCCGTTCCGTCGATCATCGCAGTCGGCGACGGCTCACGGATTGGCGGCCGGGGCCGGAGCGGCGTTTTCCTGCGCCGAAGCCCCCGCAGCAGCGGCTTCGGCGCCCGCGACATTTTCACCTTGCGACTCCGCGTCGGGCGACGCCGGCGGTTCAACCGGGGCTGGGGCGGCCTCCTCACCCGCCGGAGCGGAGGGCTGGGCGGCTTCCGCCTTGGCTTTTTCCAGCTCCGCTTTCATGGCTTCGACTTCGGCCTTGGCTTGGTTGACCGCCTCTTGCTGTTTTTGCAGATCGGCCTGAGCGGCGGCCAGCTTGTCCTGCTCCGCCTTGACGGCCGCGGCGGCCTGCTCCGCTTGGGCCTTCGCCGCTTGAGCCTTTTCCATCTCGGCCTTGGCTTGAGCCATCAAGGCTTCAGCCTCGGCTTTGACCTTGGCCGCCTCTTCCTTGGCCTTGTCCGCGGCTGCAACGTCGGCCTTGGCTTGAGCCGAAGCCTTCTCCGCCTCCGCCTTGGCCTTGAGAGCGGCTTCGGTTTCGCCCCGAATCTGGGCCAACGCCTTGGCCGCCTCTTCCTTCACGGAATTCAAGGCTTGCTCCACGGCCGCCTTCACGGCCTCGGCTTGGGCCTTGGCGGCTTCCGCGGCCGCTTGGGCCTCTTCCGCATCCTTCTTGGCTTGCTCGGCCTTTTCCCGCTCGGCCTGCAAGGCCGCTACGGCAGGATGGACGCGGCACGCCCGTCTTTTCATCAGGCCGAACGGTCCGGCCCACGCGGCGTCGGCGGTCATCGACAGGATGATCAACGCCGAGGCCGCCATCCAAACGGCTCTTCGCATCGTCGCACCTCCTTTACAAAAGGGGAAACTCGGGGACTGCGCTCGGACGCCGTCGTCCGAGTCGGCCACGACTCTCAAGGAAGCTTCCATTGCCGCACGGACACGACCCCATGTCGGACACGAGCCAATGTCCGTTTTGCAATGCCAATGCCGTCGGTGGGAAATTCGGCGGAAATTGTAGATTCGTCGTCTTCCTTCGATATCATAATTCGGACCGCCGCGGTTTGCACACAGGTCTCCGTATTCGGCCGCAGACAGCGTGCTCCTCCACGGCGACGGGTTCCGAGCGGCCGCGTCTTTCCCCTTCGGATTTTCTCGCATTGCCGCTTGGCGGGCGATATGATGAAGGAGTGCACACGGTGCGGCCCGGTCGGACGAGCCGCCGCATGGGTTCTTTTCGGCGAGGCTGGAGCCATGTACCGGATACGGAAAATGCGAGCCGGGCGGATCGCGGTCGCCGCGGTCGTCGGCGGTTGGATCGCGGCGTCGGGACTTTCCGCCTGGGGGCAATTCAATCCCATGCAAGGGCCGATGCGACGGCCGCAAGAAGGCCCTCGCGGCGTCCCCGGGGCCCAGGCCCAGCGCATCGAGGCCTCGGGAATCGTCGAGGCGGTGTCGCCGCAAGCGATTCGCATCTTGTCACCGACGGGTCAACCCTGGGACCTGGTTCCCGCCAAAGGCTGCAAGCTGACGCTGACCGGCAAGGCCATGCCCGACGTCTTGCGCCCCGGAATGTTCGTGCTGTTCACAGCCGAGGTCGAGAAGAGAACAGGAATCGTGGCGGAGCCGGTCGCGACGCTAATTATCTGTTCCGCCGACCAGCACCATCTGCCGGGCGTATTTCCCGAGGGCACTCGGCCGGTTGAGCCGGGCGAGGGGGGGGCCAACGCAGGCGAGGGCATGCCGGGCGGTTTGCCCGGCGGGGGATTCGGCGGCGCCCTGGGCGGCGAGCACCCGGCGAACCCTCGCGCCCGATCGCCGCGACAACCGCGCGGCGTGCCCGACTCTCCGCCCTCGGAACGCTTCGAAATCTGCGGGCGGATCACCAACATCGCCAAGACGGGCAAGATCACCGTCGTGGCGCCCAACCAATACCTCCGCGCGCCGATCACCTTCGAGCTTGCCGAGAACGCCGACATCAGCCTCGAGTTGAGCGGCGCGGAGGCGGCGCCGCTCATCCGCAAGGGTGCCAAAGTCGAGGGTATGGGAACCCAGATCGGCCCTTCCGCCGCGCAGATCACCGAGTTGAAGGTTGACCTGGCCGAGCCGCTGACGTTCGCGGAACCCAAGAAGACCCCGCCCGGGAGAGAGACTCCGCCGGCAAGGGAACGCACGCGTCCCGCCGATCGCGGAGGCGAAGAGAAACCGCTCACGGCCGACCATGCGGAGAATCAGGCCGAACCGCTCCCCGCCGCGGAAGAGGCGAAGAAGTAGTCTCGGCTCTTCCCCTCGTGCCTCCACGGTTTGCCCGGTCGGCGGTTGAGAATCGCGTGCTCTCAGTTCGGTAACCCGACGATTTGCGCCGCGGTGCTGCTGTCTTCGTACCACTCCACCAGCGTCTTGCCGCCGGTGGACATCTTCAAAAGAGGCGCCAATTCGGCGCACATTTCGTCCACCTCGCGGAGTACGACCAACGGTTCCGGTTCATCTCCGCCGACGAGGACGTGATACCACTCCTGGAAAATGCGCCGTTCATGCCACGTGTCGTCACTCCCCGGCGGGAGCATGGCCGACAATCCCACCACGGCCTCGGCCAATTCACGTTCCCCCAGATCTTCCGACGGTGCGACCACGTGCCGTTCGATGAGCTGGACGAAGCGGGCGGGGAGATTCCATTGCCGGGCCATCATGCCCCCGGCTTCCGCGTGCGTCCAGCGGCAAACGGCCTTCTCCACGGTGGACAGACGCCGCCGACCGTCGTCACGCGCGGCCAGGAATTTGACGTAAATCTCCGGGACCTCCTTCGCCAACAAGGGGACCGCCATATCTTGCAGCAAGGCGGCCGCGAACAGCTCCTCGCAATCGGCGGCTTTCAGAATGCGGCCCAACTCTCGGGCGAAGAGCGCGCGGCGGAGGGAATCCCGCCACAACCCTTTGACGTCGAACGGCCCGCACTTCGGGCTGGGCATCAGGCTGAACACCGCGCTCCACAGCACGAAGTTCTTGATCGTCTTCATGCCCACCAAGGTGATCGCCTGTTGCACGCTGGCGATCTTACCCGGAAAACCAAAGTACGACGAATTGACGAACTTAAGCACTTGAGACGCCAGCCCCGGGTCGGCGTTGATGGGAACCGCCAACTCCGCCGGCCCGGATTCGGGATCCTGAGATATTTGCAGGATTTGAATGGCACTCTGGGGAAGGGCCGGCAACTGAGCGTTAGCCAAGAGTTTTTCCAACGGAACCGACAAGCTTGTGGACATCTTATCCCCCGGATTCTCCGCGATCGCTTCGTTCCACGGAATACCGCACGCCGCGATCAACCTCGAAAAGATGCGCCAAGGACGGTGAAAACGGGCATGGGGCCCGCACTGTCGCTCGTCCCCGGAAGCCCGAATCACGGCGGGGCTTTCCGGACGGACGGGCCGGTTCGGCGTCGCACAACGGCGTTGCTGCACGCTGCTCTAGGAAAGCCTAGGTCACAAACCTCGATGCGCCAAACCGAACGGGCCGAACACGAGGGGGATTTCCTCTCGAAGACGAATCCCGGTCGTGCCGCCCCCGAGCAACCCATACCGCGCAGCCTCGGCCGCAGAACGGCTCGCGCGGTTTCCCCGCGGTGTTGAGAAAACGCGACGCCGTCGGAAAACGGCGTTGCCCGAACGCGACGCCTCGCCGCCGAAAAGCGGCCTTTCTTCCCCGTGGATGTCTTCCGCACAAAAGGGCACGCGGATTGCCCTCTGTTCCCTCAGCCGGTCGCCGCCCCGGCTTCCTCCTTCGGGAAGTGCCAAGTCCGCTGCCTTCGCTTCGGGTGCCGATGTGATCGAGCTGAAATCCCAACGCCGTAAACGTCCGCCGGTTTCGCAGCCGGACACGCGACGCCACGCGAGCCGCGGCGAGACCGCCCTATCGCCCGGCGTGGACAACGCGAATGACCAAACCCGGCGGACGGTGGCCTTGCTGTGTCTGACAGGGCTGCTCTGGGGTTGGCTTTTGACGTGGTACCCCATTTCCGCGGACCGCCGTGGAGCGGAAACCGCCGTGCCGCGGGCGGGCGTGACGGGCGAAGAGCCGCCCTGGCGGCGAACCAACGACGGCTGGGAACCGGCTTGGTGGCTGGTCCGGCCGAAGACCTTCCATTACCCCTCCCTGCACCCACTTTGGCTCTTCGCCGGTCAGATGCTCTCCTGCGCCGCCATCGCTCTCACGGAAAATCGAAAGCCGCGCGGCATGGAGCTTTCCGCTCGCCCCCGGCGCCGCTCCCGTTGAGGACCTTCGTTCGCGCATCATCCCCGCGAAACTCGATACAATGGCTCAGGGGCGGCCACTCACCCTCGCCGATTGCGGCCGTCCGCTTGGATAGCCGCCGCCCCCGCCCCGGACCGCCCGATGGCGAAAACCGGTCGTAAGCCCCGAACGTTCCAGCCCATATTCAGGGAGGCCCACCATGCTGCGATCTGAGAAGCGGCCCCGAGCGGCGCGGCGATTGTCAACGGCGTACGCCGGCCGTGCAATCCTGTTGACGATGGCAACGACGTCCTTCCTTTTCCTCGCTTCGTCGGCGCCCCGGGCGTTCGCGGAAGATGCCGCCGCCCCCGGCGAAGCCGTCGACCGGGAAACACTCGATCAATGGGCCGCGCCGTATCGCGGATGGCACTATTACCCGGAACACGTGATTCCCAGCCGGCCCGATATTCCCGGCTTCGAAGATTTTCACAGCACGGACGTTCCCTGCGTCTATCAAATACCGGGACGCCCTGATCGCTGGTACATGAGTTTTATTGGCTTTAACGGCCGCGGATATAACAGCTTTGTGGCGGAAAGCACCGATTTGGTTCGCTGGGGCAATCCGCGATTGGCGATGGGCTTTGGGATGCCGGGCGAATTCGACCACGGGGGATGCGTGGTGGGAGCATATCTCTATGAATCGTACGACCTGAAAGCTCCGCGAGTTCTTCAATCGAGAGACGGCTTCTATTGGACTTTGTATGGTTGTTATCCGCGGCAAGGAGGTTACGAACTTCGCCCCGGCTACGAAGGCGTGGCCAAGAGCCGCGACGGCTTGACCTGGGAACGCGCCCTCCCCGCCCCCATTTTGTCCGTTTACGACCCGGATTGCGGAGCATGGGAAAAAGATTGCATCTATCAACCTTGGCTCCTGGAATATAATGCAATCTTTTACAACTTCTATAACGCGGCGCACGGCTCCGTGGAACAGACCGGCCTGGCCTTTTCGCGCGATCTGCTCAACTGGAAGCGGTACGAAAGCAATCCGGTGATTTGCGTACGGCCGGGCGGTTACGACGAGGTATTCGCGAGCGATCCCAAGGTCTTCCGCGACGGCGATCATTGGACGATGTTCTACTTCGGCGTGGGAAAGGGAGGCGCCCACATCATGATCGCTTTTTCACGGGATCTTCGAAATTGGACGGCCCACCCCGAGCCGCTTTACAAGGCGGGCGGACACCCCCTCGGTCTCGACAAGACCTATGCTCACAAGATATCCCTGGTCTATAACCCCAAGAACGATACCTTCTATATGTATTACTGCGCCGTGGGTGAACACGGCCGCGGTATCGGGTTATTGACCAGCAAGCCGATCCGGTAACACGGAAAAGCGGCGACGCCGAGGCGTACAGATCGCGGCGCGCCGCGGCTGCCGCCGGCTTGTGTTTCGAGTCCGACGCGAGTAGTATCCGTAGCGTGCGTCGGGGTCGCCCATCGCTTCGCCGTGTGTCCGCGACCACGGCACCCAGAATCACCGCCATACGGCATGAAGGAGATGGCATGAATCGGATTTGCGGGCGGTGAACTCCGGGAAGGTAAACTTTTCCCGGAGTAGACAGGTCAAAGGCTGGATGTGTGTATTGAGGCAATGCGACCTCGTGAAGGAGCCTCCCATGAGATGGTGCGTCGTACTTTCTGCGGCGTTGTTAATTTTCGGCTGGCGCGACGCGGCACTCCGCGCCGCCCCCGACGACCTAGCCCGCGGTTTCGCCCAGGTTCCCGATGATGCCCGGCCGTGGGTCTACTGGTTCTGGCTGGACGGAAACATCAGCCGGGAAGGAATCACGGCGGACCTGGAAGCGATGAAGCGAGCGGGAATCGGCGGCGTCCTCATCATGGAGGTGGATCAAGGCGCTCCCCCGGGCCCGGCTCGCTTCGGCTCACCCGCTTGGCGCGAGTTGTTCGCCTTCATGCTCGCCGAGGCGAACCGCCTGGGGCTGGAAGTGAACATGAACAACGACGGCGGCTGGACGGGTAGCGGCGGGCCGTGGATCAAGC
>Ga0067045_1029966_pt1 | contig 17331 bp, 12 predicted proteins | sample TerdegcTABiofilm_FD_59184 | JGI IMG/M metagenome (GOLD analysis project Ga0067045, IMG submission 59184) | Combined Assembly of (Gp0054472, Gp0054536) Wastewater bioreactor microbial communities from Singapore -Terephthalate degrading... | reverse complement strand
TATTTCTGAGATAAGATTTATCGAGAAGGTATTCTTTATAACCTATATTCTCAAACAAATCAAAAATAGCCTTAATATCTTTTAAGTTTTTCACTTTCGAGGTTAGCAGTGCGGTGTCTAAAGTATTCAAAAGCTTTATATACCTTCCTTTGAATATTTTATTTTTTATTTCAGGCCAAAAGAGAGTAGAAATTATTTCGATGTTGCTTTGGAGCGTGTTTTCTTATTTTTTTATTATTATTTTTATTTTAACATATTTGAAAAATGAATTCCAGTGGCCAGTTTTCAGTTAAACTCAAATAAACCAATTAACCAATTTATCTTTTACCCAATTAAGCTTTATAATTAACTATTAAAAGACACTAAGCCTCAACTCTCAGTTTATTTATATAAATATAATGTATTACCTTGTATTTATATAGGATTATCTAATAAATTTTTAAAACAAATAGAGTTTATAAATTAAATCCGAGATGGAAAATCTGCTAAGATTTATAAGGCATCCAAAATATTCTTTCAATTAAAAAAATTCAATTATCTCATTTAAGTCAACTACAATATTCTACCTCTCGGATGGCTAATTCTATTATTTCTTATCAGTAATCCTTTCTATCATTTTAATCTTTTCAAGTGTTTTAAAGCCTTCGTAAGCTTCTTGATATTCAAATATTTTTTGAGCAATTATCCTGCCTACTCACTAAAGGCTTTTCAATTCTTCTCAAATAATAGTGTTAAAACATTAACAAATTTTTCTAAAATGAAGTGATTGGTGCTTAAATTTTTATTCTGCTGGACTAGTAACCTGATAGTACATAAATAGCAGCGTTTGGTATTACTTCTAAGAGTACGAAAAAACTGATTATATTATAATATAAAAAATAAAAAAATGAAGATTTATATTGGTGTTATAGCAGGGGTGTAAGGATAAAGTTAGGCTTAACCGCTTCTATTGTCCAGTGGAAAATATTTGTTCTTCAGTCAATTAAGTTTAATAGTATGGAGATTCTTTAAAGTATATCCAAGAATTAAATTTCGCGGGCTGCTTCTTTATCAATAAGTATAGTTACCTCATTATGAAGTTGAAGGACAGTGGCGGGTACCTCAGTGCTGACCGGTCCGTTGATGGTCTTAGCGATTACCGGAGCCTTTTTCCGTCCACCGGCTAAGAGAATAATTTTTCTTGCCTTCATAATGGTTCCGATACCCATAGTGAGGGCTTGTCGGGGCACTTCCTTAATATCACTAAAGTATTTAGAATTAGCTCGAATAGTTTCTTCTGATAAATTGACCAGGTGAGTTTTACTATTTAAACCCATCGCTGGTTCATTAAATCCCAGGTGCCCATTATCACCAATCCCCAATATCTGTAAGTCTATACCCCCTCTTTTTTCAATGAGATATTCATAGCGTTGACATTCTTCAGCGATATCTTCTGTGGTTCCCTTCAATAAGTATACATTTTCTTTTTTGATATTGATATACTGGAAAAAGGTATCCCACATAAAATAATTATAACTTTGGGGATGTTCCGGAGATAAACCATAGTATTCATCAAGATTAAAGGTAACTACCTGGGAAAAATCTATTTCTCTCTTTCGAAACTTTTTAATCAATTCCTGATACATCCCCACCGGGGTTTGCCCGGTAGCTAGACCCAGGACGGTATTTTTCTTTCTAGTGATTTGATCGGCAACCAGTCGAGCTGCCTGAACGCTTAGTTCCTGGTAATCCTTTACAATGACCACGTTCATATCTCTTCTCTCCTGAAGATAACTTGACTAAAAAATGAGGTAACGATTAGGGATATTTTATGGATATTTTAAATAATTCAATTCACCATAGGTGGGTAGCTCTCCCACCAGAGGTTGGATGTATTTAAGGTATTCTTCAGTAACAAAGTTTCCCTGAGTATTGATGTATTTATCATCCATCGGTTTTATCTTTAAGGCTACTTCTTCTAGAGGAATTGCACTTAGTTCTATGCGATAAGGAAAAGAATTAGTACGCAGGATAGAGACCATCACTCCAGAAATACCTTCTTCGGCTAATTTTATGGCTTTAACTCCACAGGCATAGGCTTCTTTTAGATCAACCTTACTTGCTCGATCAATGGCACACATAGAGAGAGACTCAGTGATCTGAAATTCTCCTCTATAGTTAGTTTCCTGGTGAATAAGCTTATGCAGATTAAGTGCTGCACTACCTCCGCCCATGGCTCCAAATTCAAAATCCGAATGTTCATTTTTTAAGGAGAGGCTAGCCACCAAAGTTTTATCTTCCCAGAGAATCCCCTCTCCACAGACAATGGAAACCCAGCCATACTCCTTGATACATTCCTTGACTTCTGTTAAAAATCTCTCCCGGGATAGAGGTCTTTCCGGAATATAAATAAGATGAGGAGCATCCGAAGCCTTCTTTCTGGCTAAGGCTGCTGAAGCAGCTAACCATCCGGTATTTCTTCCCACCGTTTGTAGAATAACATACTTATCCACACTTTGCATATCTCGAGCTAGCCTGCCCCCCTGCTGTACGGATAGGCAGATATATCTTGCGGCAGAAGCAAAACCCGGGGCATGGTCAGTCCCGCAGAGATCATTATCTACCGTCTTAGGAATCCCGATAACGGTTACCGGATAATCATTTTCTTTACAGTACCGTTCTATTTGCTGATTGATTTGCATGGTACCATTTCCCCCGATAAGAAAAAAATAACCGATGCTGTATTTTTGCAGCTGTCTCAGAATAAGAGGGAAATCTTTCTCTTTAAGGATATAGCGGCAGGATCCTAAAGCAGAGGAAGGTGTACGGCATAAGGAATGGATAACTTCAGGATCTTCCTTCCCCAGATCCACAATCCTGTCCTGTAAAAAACCTATAATTCCATCTCTCATTCCCAGAATATGTTTTATCTTCTTTGATTTAAGTCCTTCCTGGATTAGACCAGCTAGACTGGCATTAATTACCGAGGTAGGTCCGCCTAATTGACCGATAATCGCATTTCTCTTCATCTAAAATCCTCATAACCAATTTAAATTTTATTATTCCTCTTCCAATTCTAATCTTTAATGTAGAAAATTTTTACCAACTTTGTAGATAAAGCTATTGCCGAAATTTGGAATAGGTATCAAAACCCACTGCTGAGAGGATAATGGCTCCTTTCACTACATACTGAACATAAATGTGGATACCCATAAGATTAAATACATTGGCAATAATAGTTAACAGTAAGACACCAATCAGTGTTCTGACCACCGACCCTTCTCCCCCGGATACACTGGTTCCTCCGATAACCGTAGAAGCAATAGCATCCAGTTCATAACCCTGCCCAGCCAGAGGAGTCACGGATAAGAGTCGGGAGGCATAGACCACCCCGGACATAGCCGCCATTAAACCACCCACCACAAAGGTCAGGATGTGATAATAATCTACTTTTACCCCGGAGAGTCTAGCTGCTTCTTTGTTTCCCCCCAGGGCGCAGGCATATCTACCAAATCTGGTTCTTTCTAAAATAAATTGCCAGAAAGCTACCATAATAATAAGAAGAATTACCGGGAAAGGAATAGGACCCAAATATCCGGTCCCTATATAAGCAAAATCAGGTGCCTCTACATAGAGGGGATATCCACCGGTATATAGATAAGCCAAACCTCTAACAATGGTCATAGTACCCAGGGTTGCAATAATAGCGGGAATATGTATCTTGGCGGCTAAAAATCCATTTAATAAACCAATTAATACTCCGATAATCAAAACAATCAAGATAGCCAGACTCCAGTGCATATAGTATTGTAAGCCCACACACATAGCTGCAGTCAGGACCAGTATCGAACCAACCGAGATATCAAAACCTCCCCCGATTATGACAAAGGTAGTTCCGATAGCCATAATTCCGATAATCGAACTTTGGCGGAGTACATTGAGAATATTTGCCCAGGATAAGAAACCCGGAGTAATGATGGATAATAAAATACATAATAACAAAAATATAAATAAGATCCCGTTTTTGCTTATTAAATACCAGTATCCCGGTAAATTTAAATCTTTCTTTTTTGCCATAATTTCTTCTCTTTTTACCCTTTATTTATAAAATATTTTCTATTTTCATCATAAAATCTATTTGCTTCCCTTTAGAATCGTTCGCATAAGTTCTTCCTGATTGACTCCATATTCGAATTCACCAGTTATTTTCCCATTACTTAATACTAATATCCTGTCCGAGACCTTGACCACTTCTGATACTTCCGAAGAGATAAAAATAATACAGACCCCAGATTCAGCCAGCTTCCGTACAATGTGGTAAATTTCTACCTTAGCCTTTACATCAATCCCCTGAGTCGGCTCATCCATAATCAACACCTTTGGCTTAGCCTGTAACCATTTAGAAATAGCTACCTTCTGTTGGTTTCCTCCACTTAGATACTTGGTGACCTGACGGATACCCGAAGTCTTTATATCTAACTTTTCTATAGCCTTTTTGGTAGCAGTAAATTCCTTATCCCGGGAAATTACCCCTCCAGGAGAAAACTGCTCCAGGGTGGGAAGGGTAATATTTTTGTATAATTCCAGCATAAGAATTAAAGCATCCTTTTTTCTATCTTCGGGAATTAATGATATACCATGATTTACTGCATCTAAAGGGGTATGAAATCTGATCGGCTGGTTATCAATAATGATCTTACCACTTTCTAACCTATCCGCTCCAAAAATAAGTCTGGATAACTCAGTCTTCCCCGCCCCTCTCAGACCAGTAATACCCAGAATTTCACCAGCAAAGGCTATAAAGGAAATATCATTAACCCGGGATTTTCTCTTCAGATTTTCTACCTTTAAAACCACTTTCTGACTCTTTTTTTTCTTAGAAAAGGTAGAAGTATAAGCATTTTTTAAACTCTCCCCTACCATCATAGTAATCACTTTCTCCCGGTCAACTTCTCTGGTAAAAACGGTATTAATCTTTTTCCCATCCCTTAGTACGGTAATCCGATCCGCAATCCTGAATACCTCATCCAAAATGTGAGTAATATAGAGAATACTTATCTGATTCGATTTGAGTTCAGTAATAATTTTAAAAAGATGTTCTATCTCATTTTCCGATAAGGAAGCGGTAGGTTCATCCATAATAATAAATTTGGCTTTATGGATCAGGGCTTTGAGTATCTCTACCAGTTTCTGCTCTGCCACTCCCAGATTTCTTACCTTTTCATCAGGAGAAAGTTCAAAACCAAGTCGTTTAGTAATCTGAAGATATTGGCGATATATTTCCTTTTCATTAATTATTCCCAAGGAGGTAAATTGTTCTACTCCCAGAAATATATTTTGCAGGACAGTTAATTGGGGGATTAAACTATTCTCTTGATAAATGACACTAAGCCCACTCTGAAAAGCCTGAGCAGGAGAAGCAAATTCTACTTTCTGATTATCGAAATAGACTTCTCCCGAATCTTTTTTGTAGGCACCCACCACCAATTTGATCAGTGTAGATTTACCTGCCCCATTCTCACCTACCAAGGCGTGGACTTCACCTTTATAGATTTCTAAATCTATCTCATCCAGGGCAATTACTCCAGGAAAAGATTTCTTTAATTTTATCACCTTTAATAAAGGGTGATTGTCTTCTTCGGTTATTACTGACTTAATAAGAAATCACCAACCCACCTTAAAACTTCCTCAGGTATCTGCAATAAATTCCAGGATAGCACTATACCTTCCAGACCAAGTTCCAGGATTAAACTTAAATATTTCTCCAAAGTTTTTTTATTGATGAGGCATATACCGGGAATCTGCACTGCTTCTATTCCTGGATAAATCTTTATCCCTTCTCCTAAATTATAATCCTTAATTTTTTGCCTTTCATAGTAAATAATTTCTTCCGGAACCCCATCTCTGAGAAGATTATTTATCTTATCTGGCAATTGTACTCCCAGCATCCGACTGATTTCCTGAATTAACTGACCTTCCTCTAAAGATGGATTAATACTCAGAATGCCTCTTATAAAACAGGATAATTCCAGAGGAAGACCAGCTGGTCCATTAGTATGACAATATATCATTGGTTTCATCCAGTCGCAGGTCCGGGCTAGTAATCGGTAATCCTGAGAAACCAAGGGGGCTAAAGAAGGAGTAAATACATCCAATCCTACCAGCTTACCTCTTCTTTTTGCTTCCTCTGCAAATATTTTAGTAATCTGATAAATACTCTGTTGCCGAAAATCATAGAACTTTTCCAGGTTATCTTGCCTTAGTATATCAAATAGGGAAGAGTAAACTGCCCAATCCTTGATATCTATAGTTTTAAGTTTTCTAAAAAAACTTTCTATAGCTTTTTGATAATCCATCAGGTTTTTCTGGTAATCAGCAAGGAACTTTTCCTGACACCATCTACAGAAACAGGTAAAAAGAGTTTCCAGACCATTGGCTGGAGAGGGAAAGCGAATCCGATCTAAAAAGACTCCCTCAAAATATCCGGCTGATATTTGCTTTTGATAATGATTAAATATCTGGCTAATAGTCTGTCGATCATTGGGGCAGAGAAAGAGAAAATCTTCCTCTCCCTGCCCCAAATTTTCCCATACGCCGTTTATCCCATAACCAGGTAATCCGTTATATGTCTCCACAGCCTGCTCAGGTCTTACCCTAAAAAGTGGAGCATCAGCTAAAACAGGATACCATAAATAGGTTTTAATTTCAAAATCCCGGCAGATTCCCTGGATTAGATCGAGATTTTTTTTGTTTTTACCAGGCCAGACTATCAAGGTATCCAGGTCAAGAACCTCTTTAGCCAGGGATAACTTCTTTTTTAAAAAGTCGTCTTCTGGTAAAGAATGATTGGCAAGATTATTAAGAACTATCTGGGTACCAATCCATTTTTTAGTCATTGATTGACCTTAGATTTTTTAAATTTCTCCTTCGCCTTCAGAATAATTAAGAGTAGCTTAAGTAAAATCTAACTCTATTCTTTACATCTCTGGCTCGAACTGATCTACATTATCTTTGGTCACAATAATATGTTTAATTTCTACAAATTGAGGAACCTGTTCGCCTTTCAGATAGCGAGCAGTAATTTCCGCCGCTCTATAACCCTCTTCCACCACTGAAAAGTAAGTACTGGCGGTAACCTTTCCGTCCCGGATATAGGGAACCAGTTCTTTCGCGTATTCTAGTCCGGTAACATATACACCGGTAACTCCCGCATTTTCCAAAGCCATAGCAGCTGCAATAGCTCCACTCCACCACTGGCAGCTGACTAAATCAACTTTTCTTCCACTTTGCAGAAACGCTTCCATAAAGGCAAGCGAACCCTCTTTAGTCCAGCCTTCAATCGGTCTCTTCTCCGCAATGGTCCAATTGGGGTGCTTGGCTGCAACTTTTAAAAATCCTTCCTCTCGCATCCTCTGAGCAGTAGTGCCAGGATTACCTTCAATCAACACAATACTCGCTGTCCTATCACCTAAAAGCTGTTCAGCCATCTCGCCTTGAATAATGCCAGCTCCCACTTCCGATCTTCCAATAAAAGAGACTACTCCGGGATACTTTCCTTCCGTATCTGTACCCAGGCAATTGGTAAAACTAATTAAAGGGATTTTAGCATCATTACAAAGTTTTACTGCTGGGATTAGGGCAATATTATCTGCCGCACAAAGCATAATGGCATCTACTTTTCTAATAATGAAGTTCTCTACCTGGGAAAGTTGTTTCCCGGCATCCCACTCGGCATCGGCATAGGTAATATTTAAACCATACTCCTTTGCTGCCTGATCTATCCCTCTACGCTGAACACTGAAGAACTCCACTGCCCCGGGAAGTAATACTGCCACATTATAGGTCTTCTGGGCAAAAGATACTGAAGTGCTGGCTAAAATAAAACTTAACATTAACACAGTCAGAACTAATAAGCGGAAATGTTTTTTCATTGAAGAACCCTCCTTAAAATTTAATTACAAAATGCACTATTATAAGCAAATCATTTTTTTATTGCAAAACTCACCCCCTTTTTTGAATTATCTCTCCTTGGTAATTTACTTAAATTATTTAAAGAAATCTTTATATTAAGATTTACATTTTAGAAATAAACAGTCTTTTTTTCTTCTTAATATGGTAATTTTTAATGCCCATTAATTAATCAGGGCTAAGCCCCTTTTTTTTAAAGGTTCAAATACCTTTACTGCTGCACCTATCATAACTCCGTCCTCTCCTAATTTAGAAAATTCTATCCTGGGCACAAAAGGGATAAGCTTCTGAAGAGTTAATCTGATTTCCTCCAGAAAACGGGTGGGCAAAAGGGAAATTCCTCCTCCAATTACAATTAATTCCGGATCGAGGACACAGGATACATTGCTTATTCCATAAGCAAGAAATCTCAAGGTTTCTTTAATAATCTCCAGGGCAACACTATTACTATCTGCCACCAGTTTAAATATATCCGAGATACTAATCTGCTTATCAATTTTCTTCCTGGCTTTCTCCACAATGACCCTGGAACTGGCTAATTTCTCCAGACAACCATAATCTCGGGGATTTTCAGGAGCATAAGCGGGATCAATAAAGAGATAACCTATCTCTCCGGCAGCATTATTAGCTCCCTGATAAAGTTTTCCATTGATGACCATACCTGCACCTATGCCGTTCCTTTCTCCCACAAAGATAAAATCGTTAAATCCCTGCGCTATTCCTTTGCTTTTCTCCCCTAAAGCCATTAAATTAACATCATTTTCAAAGATAATCGGTATGCCTATCTCACTCAAGGTTAAATCATCGAGAGATATTTCCCAGTTCAGATAAGGAGCTACCGTTACTTTGTTTGCTTTAGAATCTATAATTCCCGGGACACCAACGCAAATATGCAAGATCTTTTCTACCGGAACATCTATTTCCTTAATAAAATTTCTTAATAAAACACTTAAGGTATTTTTCAATTTTTGACTGTGGAAAGATTCTATTTTGGGACCAAGCTTCTCGCGAACAATTTGATAGGATAAATTCATTAAAGCTACTCTTAAGCCATTTTCTCCTCCTAAATCTACGGCAATCATAAAAGCTGTATCTGAATTTATTTGTAATAATATTGGTTTTTTCCCCCCGGAGGAATTACCTTTTCCTATTTCCCGAACGATATTTCTTTGAATTAAATCATTAACAATTGCTGAAATAGTGGGGGGAGTCAATCCGATAATCTTTCCGATGTCTGCTCTGGAAAGGGGGCCATTCTGCTCGATAATTTTTAAAACTAGACCCTGATTGATTTTTTTTATTTCCATTTATAATTCACATCAATTTTTAAAATAGAAATTAAGAGAAAGAAGGTCTCCTTAAAAAATTTTTTCTGGTTTCTTGTCTGGTGTTTCTTTTCTGAAATTTGTTCAAAGGTTACTTTCTTAATTAAGTTAATTAACTAAATATATAATAATATAATATTAAATTAATGTCAAATTTTTATAGTGGTATAAAATTTAAAAATTAAGATGATAACAGGATATCCTCAAACTATAATCACGCAAGCGGATAAGCGTTTTTTTATAAAAAGGAGAGGAAAGAAGGGATTGCCCCTGGAGAAAGGTTTATGTTTGAATGAAAATAAAAAAAATGGGTTAGATTGCCGACCTCCATTTTTTCTTGATTGCTTTTACTACAAATTATGCAGCCTTATTTTCTGTATGGTAAAACCAATAAGCCTTAACCTACTCTTTAATGCTATCAAAATCATATCTTTTAACTAACCTCATATAAATGATTTTAGAGAAGTTTAAATTAACCAGCTGAACAATTAAATCATCACTTATAGAAGGTTTTTTTTCGGAAGTTCTTTCCTTATTTGTCTTATCTATTCCGGCAGTTTCAGTTAGATAGGTTTTTTAAAATTAATACTATTTATTTTTGCATTTATCATCTCTTTTTTAACTATTTCTCTCGGCCAGTAATAGTAAGACAGTCTTTTTTCGGTCTTCACTACATTTTAACTCTGTATGATACAGAGAACCGTCCCCTGTATCATAAAGGTTTAACCTAGTTTGAAACTGGAAGAACTGGAGTCTCCGAAGAATATGTTCATCAAATAGACCATAATAAAGACTGTAACCATCAACAGAACTGAGAGTGAGCTGGCTATGCCAAAATTCCCCTCAGCCACGGTATTATAAATCTGGATGGGCAAGGTTACCGTGCGAGCAGAATATAAAAGAATAGTGGTAGCTAATTCCTGTAATAAGGTAGCAAAGGTTAGAATGGTACCGGAAATAATACCTGGTAAAATTAAAGGCAGGGTTATTCTGCGGAAAGTATAAAACCAACTGGCACCACTTATGGTGGAAGATTCTTCCAATGCCTCATCGAGCTGGGTCAGGGTTGCTACCACAGAACGAAACACATAAGGATTTCTTCTGACAATAAAGGCAATTAATATGATAAGAAAGGTACCAGATATATTAATAGGTTCAGAAGAAAAAGCTGACAATAAAGCTACAGAAACTACAATACCTGGCAAGACAAAAGGAGTCATAATGGTAAAATCAATTAGTATCCCTCCCCTAGGACGCCTTCTTTCGGTTATATAAGCAGCCAGGGTTCCTATCAAAGCTGTTAATAATGAAGCAGTGACCGCTAAAAAGAAAGAATTTTTAATAGTTTTAGAGGCAATCTGGGGTATAATTTTATAATTATCCAGAGTAAATCCAACAGGCAAGTATCCTGTCCATTTTTCAAAAAAGGACATAATTAAAATGGTAATCTGGGGAGCCAGAGAAATAAGTAAGATCAATATACAATAGATTATGGCTATGGCTTTGATTAGAGGATGTTTATGTAATTTATATTCTGATGTGGCAGTACTGATGGTCTCATATTCTCTAGCACTTACAATTTTTTTCTGGATTGCCAAAGCAATTATCACTATGGAAACACTGATAATAGCAATTGCCGAAGCTCCGTTTAAATCCCAAAAGCCGTGTACTCGGAAATGAATTAAAGTAGGTAATACATATTGATTTCCTCCTAAAACTGCCGGTATACCAAAATTACCAATAGATCTAATAAAAACAAGAATGGCTGCTGCTCCCAGACTGGGAAGAATCAAGGGGATGGTGATGGTACGCAGTATCCTACTATGCGTGGCTCCCATAATCATAGCACTTTCTTCTAACAAGGGATTAGAAGACCTGAAAGCTCCATAGCTTAACAAAAAGACAAATGGCAAATAGGTCAAGGACATGGTAAAGATTATGCCAAAAAGGCCATAGATAGGCGGTAAAGATAAACCAAATATATCCAGAACCTTATTAATCGCATAGCGTAATATCCCCTGCCGACCCAGCAAGATGACCCAGGAAAAGGCTCCTACAAAAGCGGGAGTAATAATAGGTAAAATTCCCAGAGCTAAAATTAATTTCTTAAAAGGCATTTCTACCCTGGCTACAAAGTAGCCCATAGGTACACCAATCAATAAAGTAAAGAATACAACGGCAAAACTAATGAGAAAAGAATTACGTAAACTCCGCTGATACATCGAAGAAGTGAAGAACCGCTCAAAATTAGCCAGAGTAAAATTTTCTAAAGCCAACTCCTGCCCTTTCAAGACAAAAGCCTTTCCAATACTGATAGCTAGCGGCCAAACTAAAAATATTACTAAAAATAGAAGGGGAATTAGCAAAATCAGGTAGGCAGTATAATCTTTCTTGACCTGGTCTATAATAAAGCTCTTCAATCTATTCATCACTGTCATCTTTATACCCTTCCTTATAGTCTATATTACCGGAAAATAAGAGTAGGTCCTCTTTTTTAAAATTTATTGCTACTTCATCACCTTCTTTTACTCCGGGTAATGCCCTTTCTCTATCTACTTCTATTAATTTACCTTTTTCGATTTGCAACAAACTAACCTCATAGCGAACTATCTTACCAAGATTCTGGATTACCTGTACTCTACCTTTAAAGGTACTTTCCTCATCTTTCTGGAGTATAATCATATTTTCTGGACGTGCACCAAGGATTATCTTATTATTCTTTTTTAAATCATCAGTTTTGATTTGCTCTTTTTGTAAATATAAATCTATTATTTTTTTATTATAGTCCAGCTTGATCTGATAATTATTACCCTGAATTTCTATTATTTCCGCCGGAAAAAAGTTCATCTTGCCAATAAAATTTGCCACAAAGATATTTTCTGGCTGGTGATATATTTGGTCTGAAATACCTATCTGTTCCACCAATCCATTATTCATAATAGCCATTCGGTCACCAATAGCCATAGCTTCTTCCTGGTCATGAGTAACATAAATGGTGGTGATATTAGTAGCTTTCTGAATGCGGCGAATCTCTGCCCTCATATGTCTTCTTAATTTAGCATCTAAACTGGCCAGTGGTTCATCTAATAATAATATTTCAGGGTCATAGACCAGAGCACGAGCAATAGCTATTCTCTGTTGTTGACCACCTGATAAGGCTGTGGGACTGGGATTTCTGCGTAATACATCTGGTAGCCCAACCAATTCCATTATAGCGGTGACCTTCTTCTTCACAATTTCTTCCGGTTGTTTTCGGACCCGCAAGCCATAAGCAACATTTTCAAAGACATTGAGATGGGGATACAGGGCAAAACTTTGAAAAACCATACCAATATTTCTGCGAAAGGGAGGAATGGAGGTAATATCTTTATCTCCATACAGTATTTTACCACTAGTTAATTTCTCTAACCCGGCGGTAATCCTGAGTAAGGTAGTTTTGCCACAACCACTGGGACCTAAAAGGCAGAACAATTCTCCTTGCTTAATCTCAAAGGATACCCCTTTTAATGCTACTACCTGTTCTTGCTTTCCGGCAAATTTCTTTACCACATTTTTATAAACTATATTTTTGACAGACATAATATCTTTCCTTATTATTCGTTACTACTTTGTTATTATCTTATTAGTATCTATAAACATAATTGAATTTTTTAGTTATGGTGTAGTAATGGTACTACTTTATTAAATCAATATTTCAATATAGTAGCTTGTATTAAAAATAGCTGCCCGATGTTCTTAAATATTCATATTTAAGAATAAATATTTAGATAACCGGGCAGCCATGTTAATTTTAATAGTAAACCTGGGAATTTAATAAAACCTTCCGGTAAATTCTTTTATTGAATTAGATCAGAAATTTTCATGGTTAATTCTTCTCTAATTCTTGCTGCTTCAATATCATCATACTCTATTAATTTAATCTCTGGTAAGAGGGGTAAAGCCCCCGGTCCAGGAACTTCTGGATGAACAGTACGGCGAGAACTGGTATTAAAAACAACTTCATAGGCTTCCTTAGAAGTTAAAAAGTCCATAAACAGTTTGGCATTTTCCGGATTAGGACCATTGGCAATAATACCACTGGCATCAAATCTTGCTCCCGTACCATCCTCAGGATAGATAGCTATTACCGGGCTACCAGCATCAATATGCTGAGCTATATTGTATTCACCGGTAACACCTATGGCAAATTCACCACGGGCTACCGATTCCGGTACCATACCAGAAGAGGCCACAAAGGTCGCATTGGCTATTACTTCCTTAATAAAGTCTAAACCATAAAGAGTATACATCTGATAGGCTTGAGCATAAGCTGAACCGGAGAGTGCCGGATTGGCCAGTATGATTTGTCCCTTATATTTGGGAAGAGCGAGGTCTTTCCAGGTTTTGGGATAATCCTCAGGAGTAAGAAGATTAGTATTAATCATAAAGGCCTGCAAAGGCATAGAAAATCCATAGTATTTAGGTACTTCTCTCTGATCTTTTAAATTGGCAGGAATCTGAGCGTCATTTTTGGTCTTATATGCCACAAAAAGATCAATATTTCCTTCAAATGCTTCTTTAGCGATTCCCACAATAACATCACCATTTGGTTTAGGTTGTTCGGCCATTAATCTGGTTAACAATTCTCCAGAGCCTGCTCTGATCATATCCACATTAATATTAGGATAATGTTTACTAAAAGCCTGTACTAGATTCTGACCTTCTTCCTGAGAGGCAGCCACCCATACTACCAGATTACCCTGCTGGGCAGTAACTGTACCAGTAAAGAGTACACCCAGCAATAGACAGATGATTAATAGAACTGATTGAAACTTTTTCATAATTTCTCCTCCTGTAAAAAATACTAACATTTCCCTACTCAATGTAATAAATTTAAGTTTCTTCAGAAAAAGTATAGCTATAAACACTTTTTATCTGAGCTATCACCTCCTGAAAATCATTTATTCCATTCTTTCCTACTAGATTATTCTGACCTTTTATGGGAAGTAAAATTATTTATAAGTAAAGCACTTTCTCTTTACTCTTTAATATTACTATATTTTTGTAATAAATTAAAGGTAAATTCCAATTCTGGTAAGGTGGTCAACTCTAGAGTTATTCCCTTTATATTATTTAATTTATTAATCTCCTCCCAGACAATTTTTATATCATCCCAGCTTTCCGGAGGCATATGCCGGCCTTCCTCTAAAGTCTCATAGGCATAAAGATGAATATAATTGATGTAGGGTTTAAGTTTTTCGATATATTCGGCAATTGTTAATTTCCCCTCCCGAATTAGAGGACTGGAGACAGCATGACCAGTATCAAAGGTAACATTGATTCCGGCATATTCTACCAGTTCAATTAATCTTTCTGGATCAGCAGTCCACCCCGCCTTTACATTCTCTAAACATAAACAACCATTGACATTAGCAACATATTCTCCTAATTTTTTTAGATGTTCCTGGCAGGTTTTCCAATTTAGAAACTCCACAGGAAGAGAGTTTGCTCCAATATGTATGGTAAATACAGTCTGAAAATTTTGCCTTAAGAGCCAGGGCTTTAAGATATCAATATACATCATTAGATACTGTAAGGAGGTTTGGGCATAAAAGTTATTTTTATGTCCGATTTCTACATCAGTGGTAGGTAAATGAATGGCATAATACATTTGTGGATATTGATTCAATCTATGAAAAACTCTCTCTATTCGATCAGGATTCAACGAAAGTCTTCTTTTATCCAGGTATAATTCTACCCCATAATAATTATGAGCACTGGCATATTGTAGAGTTTCTTGGAGAGTGGGAAATATTCGTGAAGTAAGAATAATGTTCTGCACAACTAGCCTCCTGTCCTGAGATTAATTTTGGAAAAATAAAAAAATAAATATAGTTTTATTATAACTTAAAACCACTCTACTTGAAAATAAAATATAGATAACTTAAATAAATAAGTAAATAGGTAAAAAGAGTGTATTGCTTTTTTATATGGCTGCATAATAGTGATCTAAGACGCGGGTAATACTATCATTTATTAATTCACGAGGAGTATTTTCTATTAATCCTTCTTTAACCCTCTGGTATTGAAGGGGCATAAATTGACTGAGAAGAGTTAGAGGAATTTTTTTCTGGTGCAAATTTTCTATTAATAGGTTTACCGCCTTTTTAATCTCCAAAACATTCCAGTAATATCTTACTCTATCCAGCAGACTATACTTTATCTTTAATCTTGTTTCCTGTTCAGCACCTTGATAGTATTCTTGCCAATATTGGGAGTCCTCCAGCATTTTTTCTTCTATAATCTCTATTAAATTAGATTGCTGGTAAGGTTTAGTGTAGAAAAGTTCTTTTTCTATATGCGCTAAGGCAAAAAGAGCTTCCCGGAAGGCAAAGGTAAGAGCGGGACCTACCTTTAGAATAGCAACTCCATCTATGACCATCTGCTTTAATAAATTTGCTGGTTGGTAGTCAGTAGAATGTGCTTCTATAGTAAGATTAGGATAATTTTTAATAATCTGAAAAATCTTCTGAACCTTATTTCTTTGATAGTTAAAGACTTGTTCGTTATTAAAACCTATTCCTATATTTACCACCACAGCAATAACTCTTTCCCAGGCATTCTGTAAATTATGAGCATAGAAAGCTTCTTTGCTTAAGTTAATGTCTCGTTGCAAAGTAAGGGCATTACTTATTTCCTCATTTTCTACTTCTGCTTTCTTTCCGCCAGGAGCAGGGACCTCAGTACCTATTACATAAACTGGGGGCATTGAATTAAGTACTGGATTATTGGCATATACTTTTTCTACTTCCTGACCCAGTCTTATCTGTCTTTGTACAATTATCTCTGGAGTAAGTTGCTCAATTTTTCCAGTAGCATCATCTCTCAAGGGCATACTGGTATCTAAGTGGAATTTTGAAAATCCGGCCAGGGCATACTCTCGCACCAGGGCACAAGCCTTCTCCATAGCCTCTGTTGACTTTTCACCTCTCCAGGGATTAGGACCCAGATGATCACCTCCTAAGAAGATTCTATCTAGAGGAAATCTTACTTTGTGAGCCAGGGAAAATACCAGGCGGGCAAAATCAAGAGGTCTCATTCCCGAATAACCACCAAACTGGTTAACCTGGTTACAGGTAGCTTCAATAAGAACATCCTGATTTTTAGCTAAAGCATACTGGAGAACAACTTCCAGTACATATTCATGGGCACTACAGACAGAACATATTCCTCTGGGAAGACCCCTTTTTTGATCCTTAATGATATTAATAAGTGGATGGTCCAGTTTATTCATTTTTCTTGTTTCTTGATAAATTCTTCCAGAATCAGCTTACTTATTTCTCCTTCCATAGGACCAAACTTTATGGTGTTGAGAGCGGCTGCAGCAGAAGCCTCTCTTCCACATTCTAATAAAGACTTACCTTCAGTTAAAGCACACAGGAAGGCAGCATCAAAACAATCTCCGGCCCCGGTAGGATCCACTTCCTTGATAGAAAAAGCAGGAATATTGATCTTATCTTCTCTGGAAAATATGGTGCAACCATTTTTACCTTTCTTTAATACAATCAATTCTATGGGTGTATTTCTGAATAATTCCTGGACTCCTTCTTCGATAAAATCCTGACCAGTTACCATATAAAGTTCTTCTATCCCCGGGAAAAGGACAGAACAGTACTGTAAAATTGGACCTAACACCTCCTGAACACTTTTATCTTTAAGCAGCTCTTTTCTAATATTAGGATCAAGACTTATTCGAGACCCTTTCTGATAAAAAGTTCCAGCATTTTTCAGGAGGGTGGCTCGAAAGTTTTCATTAATCATTAAGGAACACCCCATAAGATGAAAGTAATCAACGCGGGGAATAAGTTCAGCAGGAAGGTCTCTGACCTCGGTAGCAGCAGTCCCATCAATATGAAATAAGAATTTTCTTGACCCATCATTAAAATAAGTGACAAAAGCAACCCCAGTAGGTTTGTCACTCGAGATGGACACATTTTCACAGTTAACCCCATCCTGTCTTAACCGACTGAGCACTACTTCACCAAAATCGTCCTCCCCCACTCCTCCGATAATACCTGCT
>Ga0067045_1029964_pt1 | contig 17347 bp, 13 predicted proteins | sample TerdegcTABiofilm_FD_59184 | JGI IMG/M metagenome (GOLD analysis project Ga0067045, IMG submission 59184) | Combined Assembly of (Gp0054472, Gp0054536) Wastewater bioreactor microbial communities from Singapore -Terephthalate degrading... | reverse complement strand
GCAGAAAACGTTATACAATTAAAGCTTTTTTCAGGTTAGGGCTTAATTTCAGAATTACTTACTTTTTAAAACTAACTAATTGATTAACAAATTACATTTTTATATACATTAATTATTTTGGACAGCTGTGTGTTTTGGTGGAAGTTGGGTTATGATACTAACACTTATAATCTTCTACAAAGAAAACAACCAGTCTTAATCCTTGTTTTGGTGGAAGTTGGGTTATGATAAAAACAGAAATCTTTAAAAAACATTGAAGCCTGCGAGCAGTCTTAATCCTTGTTTTGGTGGAAGTTGGGTTATGATTCCTCGTTCTCACGAACGAGGACCTCTGGCTATAGGCGTCTTAATCCTTGTTTTGGTGGAAGTTGGGTTATGATTCTTACTTCGGCGAGCGTGCGATGGCTGAAAGGGCGTCTTAATCCTTGTTTTGGTGGAAGTTGGGTTATGATCTGTGTTAATGTTGTTTGACAGCCCAGCCGTTGGTAAAGTCTTAATCCTTGTTTTGGTGGAAGTTGGGTTATGATTATTTACTAACTGAGCTAACTGACAAGAACGACAAAGTCTTAATCCTTGTTTTGGTGGAAGTTGGGTTATGATCTGGTAGACCAGGTTGCCACCAGCAACCTTGGGTTCGTCTTAATCCTTGTTTTGGTGGAAGTTGGGTTATGATGACGATAATGTGGTAATAAGAATTAGACCAGTAACAGTCTTAATCCTTGTTTTGGTGGAAGTTGGGTTATGATCCTTCTTGTTTTTTTTAAAAAAAAGAAAAAGAAATAGTCTTAATCCTTGTTTTGGTGGAAGTTGGGTTATGATCGAAAATAATACCTATTATTTCGTTGGGTATTTAATGCGTCTTAATCCTTGTTTTGGTGGAAGTTGGGTTATGATTTCCTATCACTACTGATATTAAATTTCTACTTACAGTGTCTTAATCCTTGTTTTGGTGGAAGTTGGGTTATGATTTAACATAGAAGATGGTAAAGAAGCTTTCTTTTCATTGTCTTAATCCTTGTTTTGGTGGAAGTTGGGTTATGATCATGCCTAATTGTGTTTATGAAGTATTTAATAATCTGTCTTAATCCTTGTTTTGGTGGAAGTTGGGTTATGATCCTAATAATAAAAAACTTAATAAACCCAAAGTAAAAAAGTCTTAATCCTTGTTTTGGTGGAAGTTGGGTTATGATCATAAGAAATGTTTTTGGTATTTACAAAAGAATAAAAGTCTTAATCCTTGTTTTGGTGGAAGTTGGGTTATGATATTAGAAATAAAGAAAGACTTGCTAATATTAGATGAAGTCTTAATCCTTGTTTTGGTGGAAGTTGGGTTATGATAAATACCTTCATTTTTAAGTGAACAGCCACTTATGGAAGTCTTAATCCTTGTTTTGGTGGAAGTTGGGTTATGATCTTAATAGGCCCAAACAATGAGGTCTATTTGCCAAGGTCTTAATCCTTGTTTTGGTGGAAGTTGGGTTATGATTGTTATCGAACACGAAGGCAAAAGGTATTTTTTCGTCGGGTCTTAATCCTTGTTTTGGTGGAAGTTGGGTTATGATATAACGAAGTTTATCTTCCAAGATACGAAGATATTGATGTCTTAATCCTTGTTTTGGTGGAAGTTGGGTTATGATAAAATAAAAATAAAAAATGTTTAAACTAAAAAAAGAAAAAGTCTTAATCCTTGTTTTGGTGGAAGTTGGGTTATGATTGCTTGGAAGTTATTCATGGCTACCCCACCTCCTGTAGGGGTCTTAATCCTTGTTTTGGTGGAAGTTGGGTTATGATTATATAAATAGTGTGCTTGGAAGTTATTCATGGCTAGTCTTAATCCTTGTTTTGGTGGAAGTTGGGTTATGATTAGATACATGCATACACCGTATGTATCACCTGACGAATGTCTTAATCCTTGTTTTGGTGGAAGTTGGGTTATGATTATGCTTAATTGTTATTCATAGGCTTTATGCCCCACCTGTCTTAATCCTTGTTTTGGTGGAAGTTGGGTTATGATTCTATGTCCCAAGGTACGAAGACACAAAGGAGGGCGAATAGTCTTAATCCTTGTTTTGGTGGAAGTTGGGTTATGATGGAAGAAACTAAGAAGGGCAAATAGGCCCTTCTTATTTGTCTTAATCCTTGTTTTGGTGGAAGTTGGGTTATGATTTTTTTAATAATTATTAGGTGCGAACGGTTGAATTAAAAAGTCTTAATCCTTGTTTTGGTGGAAGTTGGGTTATGATGCATTTCTGCGTATCATATTTTCTTACAATGTGTTATTTTCCTAGCTTTTACCCTCTTCATCGATAATCCCCCCGTTTTTTAAAAGGTTGCAAAATTACTAACATTTTTAACTTGTTTTATTATCAAACTTTTGGCGATAGGCAAAATTAATAAATTCTTTCAAAATATCAAAGAATTTGGTTTCTTTTCATACGCTTCAATCCCTACATCTTTTCCGATAAGATGCATGGCATGCAATTCATCTGTCGACACAGGAATGAGAATTATGCTGTCGTGATTCTCATACATCTGGTTTACCTCTCGCAAGGTTTCGGCTATCTCTTTAAAATCATTTCGCTCGCTTCGTGCCAGGAAAACCGATTTTTGAACCCTGAGGAAGCCCTTCTTCTCAAGATATCGGGCAATGTAGCGTCTGATTTTGTTGTCTTCAATGTCGTACATTATCCAATAGGTCATCTCTTCTGCTTTTTGAGGGGTTTGGGTAATTCCAAGAATTTTTTTAATGCGGTCGGGCAAAGGTTCAAGCGCATCAGTTGCAGTTTGGACAGGATTTACGGGTTTTATTCCGGCTCGCTTCAATGCCAGCATTTTCTGAATAAAGCTTACACGGGGCGTTTTCTTCTGTCGAGCCATCTGTATTCAATGTTATTCATTCATTTCTTGCTCTTCCAGCCAGTTTATAATCAGGGTTCTGCAGTCATTGGCAAATTCTTTATGTGTGTTGTTTTTCTCCACAACGATCACCGAATAACCCTTCTTGCCAAAATAGATATTGAGTTCAGCTTTTAACTGTTTTGGGGTTACCAACATTATTTTTTTCCCATATTGAATGTTTTTTGCCGCCTCAAGAGTAACCCCAACGGCTTCGAGCATGGGCTTAAGTTTTTCTTCAATGTTTTTCAATGCCTCAGGAACGTAAACTTCTTTATTCTTTGTGGGGCGACGTACTTCCAGAATCTTTTTTATCCGTGCCCACGATTCGTCACTTATTTCAGTAGTTCCTTGGGCAACTTCTTTGGGCCTCGATTCTTTTATATCCTCCCTAATGACTTTAATCTGCTCATCCCATTCAATGTCACTGTCTTTGGGGAGGTAAATCTCCGGGTCAATCGGAGTGGGTGATGGATTGTACCAGGCTTCGGGATCGTGGCTCATAAAACAAGCCCTGGCTACATCGTGAACGCGCGTATCAATCAGAGTTTCAAGTCCCATTTGATGGGCCAATTCACGAATAAAATTTTTATAAAATAGCGAATAAACGGCTTTGTCAGTTAAGGGCTTCGAGAGGGTGTAAAGTACTTTAAGTCCGTCCTGGCTTGGGGAGATAAAAAATAGGGCTACTCTTGGGTCGTTTTTGAATTTAAGTCGGAGAGTGTCCAGAGTTGTATCTGAACCTTCAATGTGGTCAATATCAATAATAAAACAGGATGTTGAAATGAAGTTCTCGTTTTTCCGTTTGGGTGGATAGAATTTTCCACAGACAACGTAAGGGAGGTTTCTTTTTTGCTGAGAATAGGCTTTAGGGTCGATTTGTTTCACCTGACGTAACATGCTGATATAACTGCACAATTCCGATGGGGGATTCACCAGTTGTTTATAAAACTGGAAAATCTCCATGGGTTGGAGTTCATCGTTGGGTGCAGTAACATTTCTACCTTTCATCAGCATAGGTCATTTGTTTTTAAAGTTTAAAAACATCTGAGCAAGACTATGGGCATAGAGTTGAAGGTGAGTGTTGCGGCTTCGGTTTTGGCCCTTAATGGTAATCAGATCTTCCAGATAATCACTCATGCCCTGGATTACCATTCTTCGACCCAGAGGTTCTAACCAATAAGTTCCATTGGGTTGCACCGAGTAACATTCAGGGATGATGGCTTTTTGCATGCATAAATTTACTACGACAAAGTCGGCCCATACCCTGTATAGCTCAATGATATCGAATACCAGTACCGGCCGGTTATAGTCTTCACGGTGAAATACACCAATATAGGGGTCAATACCTGCTTTAATAAGAGTTCCTTCTATTTTGCCGTAAAGTATGCCGTAAGCATAGTTGAGTAAGGCATTGAAAACATCCGTTGCCGGATGCGAACGGCCATTGAAACGGTAATCTTCCGGAAGAAAATTACAGAGGGTGTCGAAATAAATTTTAGAGGCTGCACCTTCCCAACCGCGCAATGAGGGACCAATATCGCTTACGGTTTCTCCGCTCAGATGGCTGATTTTGTTCTTGTAGTCGGCTATTCGGGAAATATTGTGTTCTACATAAGCACTGCCCTGGTGCTGTTGCGGACATACTGCCCAAATCAAAGCTATTTGGTTTTCCAACTTTTGTGCGACAATATCGATGATCCATTGTACCGCTTTGCTACTTAAGGTGAAATCGAGTTGCTTGCGACGTATGGTTGAAATTGAACCAAATTTCGGACTCCACACCCTGCCTTTGGGATCACCTTTCCCATCCAGAAACAAGATATCGATTTCGTGCTCAATGGCCAGTAAAACAGCATCAGAAGAGATCCGTGCTCCTTTACTGATACTTATGCTTTTGACCTCAGCCGGGTTAATCAGTTGTTTGCCATCAATGGTTGTCACGGCAAATTGTTCATTCTCTCGCAAAAGAGCTGTTCCGTAACTATTTAGAACAAGGTCCATGGTATATTATTTTTCTGCAGGTTCTACTAAAATAGCATTATCTACGGGTTCATGAGTTTTGGGGTGTTTACGTTTTGCAATCCGAAAGAACACTTTCATACCTTTGGCCGGTACGTCAGACTTGCTGCACCAATCAGCCTTGCTAAAATAATAAGATTTTTTATCAGGTGTTAGAATAAATCCGCTGAGCCCGCCTTCATTGATTTTGATGATTACTCCTTCGAATTTTGGGGAGTTTTCCAGCAGAATTTTATTCCACATTTTTCTTAGGCGATGATAAATGGTTTGCGAACTCTCAGTGAGCTCAATGTTCCCTGGCTCATCGTGTTCGCAGCTTCTCCATCCTTTTTCACGGTATATTGCATTTCTTAGCATTTTGTGCTCCCGTGCTTCTTCTTTTCTGTTTTGGGCTTCCAGTATGGTAGCGGTATGATGAATCAAATGGATTTTTGAACTTATTGCTCCTTCAGCCATTAAGGCTTTTACTGCTTCATGCAGGGCCAATGATGACTCTCCAGATTGGTAAAGTATTTTACTGTATTCATAATGGATAAACCAGTCAGGTTGACTTATTAATACCTGTTTGTAAATATTCAAAGCTTCGTTAAGATCGTTCAGGGCCTGATGTGAAAGAGCCATTCTTCGGTAAATCCAAATGTCGTTGCGGTAATGCCATTGAAAAGGCTGTTCCAGTGCCTGTTTACAGGTTTCTATGCATTCCTCGAAGCGGGAGGCTTCAAAAAGCACCTGTGTCCTTTGAGCCCAAAGCATTTCTCGATAGGAGGCCAGTTCAAGGGTATTGTTTCCATTCGGGTTAATAACCAGAGGCTTATCACTTAAAACTTCAGGATCTATTTGCATGAGCCATTGTATCATGCTAAGGAAGGGAGGAGATTCCATTTTTAATAACCTGGGAATGGATTGAATGACTGCCAAACCGAAAGGCTTTTTTATGCCATCATTCTCGATGGTTTTTATTCTGGTTATCCAGGTTATGATAAACTTAGGGTCGGCTTTTTCTCCTAAGTGATGAATATATAAATAAAGTGCCCATGCCAGGGCGGTTTGAACTTCGGGCTGCTCAGGAGCCATTTCAAAAGCCTTGCTGGCCCATGAAAATGCCTTTTTATACTCTTGTTTCCGTGCAGCAGCAAAAGAGGCTTTGCTGTAGTTCAAAGGAGTTTGACCCTCAGACCGGCTCAACACTTGAGTAAACAGCTGTAGGGCGAGATCGTAATTTTTTTCGGCAAGTGCTCTTCGTGCTTGTTCAGTAAGATCTGGCTCCATTTTTATCTGATCATAGGATTTTCCAAAAGGTGCAATCGCTTTGCAGCCCTGGTAAGGGCAGTATATATCCAGCGATAGAGCATCCCGATATTGTTAGGATGAAAAAGCGAACGTTCGAGAATGATAAATACGTCGTCCCATTCGCCCCCTTGGGCTTTATGACAGGTAAGTGCATATCCGTAACGCAACCTGAGAGCATTTAAATAGGGATCGGTCATGAGATGGTCCCTAATTTCTTTTTTGTTTTTTTTAGGATTCAAGCCTTGTATGCTCATTCTTATCATAAAGTCTTGTACCAAAGCTTTTTCTGCCTCAGGGGGAAGCATAGGCTTATCACTTGTGAGTATTTCTTCTATCATCAGACCTTTTATTTGGCGAGCACCATTAATGTCATTTCTAAGCAAGGAAACTTCTCTGAAATGTAAACCTGCTCTGGTTTCACTTTTTTGACCCATTTCCAAAACCGTGACCTGATCCCCATTATTTAGACCGTATAAGTGATTATTGGCACTAACCACCAAACATTCGCTTTTCGTTAAGGGATTGCTTTTGAAATCCAGTCGGCGGCGGGCTTCTAAGTTGAGCATGTTTACTTTCGCATTAGAATATGCAATAAAAATAGTGCTTTCAGGACCGTTTTTCCTGAAATGTTTTGTGAATTCATCCAACATTAAACTATCAAGCGGATAAGTAATTATCTCTTGTGGATGCGAGGAGGCGCTGATATAGAATTGATAGGGGGATAGATTCCCCATAATTACCTGCCTGAGCCGGTTGGTATTTTGATAAATGCCTGAGTTTTTTGGAAACCTCATTACTTCCTCAAGCGCCATAGCGGGAACTTGAATGCCAAAAAACCGAAGAAAATTCACCTCGTCTAAGGCCGGTGAGATATTGCTATTTACTGGAGGTAATTGGGCTGCATCGCCTACAAAGACAATTTTGTTGTTTTTTAAATTTACATATTCAAGAATGTCGGATAGTAATCTGCCTGAACCGTATCTGACTAAACCCGTATTGTTTTCATGATTACTTATCAGGGAAGCTTCATCAACAATATACAAGTTATTTACAGCAAAATTTGGTTTTAAATAAAAGTATATGAATCCTTTAGTTTCAAGATTTTCCATATCAGCCATGGTATAAATATGGCTATGGATTGTAGAAGTTTCTCTACCAGTTTTTTGTTGTAAAATACTTGCAGCACGGCCAGTTGATGCTAACAAAATAGGCGCATACCCTTCATTCGAAGCATATTTTGCCAAAGCCTTCATCAAACTGGTCTTACCGGTTCCTGCAAAACCTTTGACAATAAAAATGCTTTGGTCGCGTGATTTTAAGAATGCTTCGAGCCTGGAAGCTGTACTTTGTTGGCTGGGAGTAAGTTTAAATTCTGCAAAATTCGCTATTGAACTCATCACATGGTTATTTGGTGTTTCACAAAGTTAAAAAACTAATAAATAGATATTACTCAGGAGGCTTTTTCTGTTCAAGCATTTATGGTTAGTCATTACAAATATGAAAAAGCCCGGGTTGTTCCGGGCGGTGTATTTTTGCAAACCCAAATTTAGGGGTAGACAGTTTTGTATTTTAATTACTAATTTTATAGTTCTGTAGCATTTTTGTTGAGGATGGCCTTGAATTTAAAGTCAGAGAGGGTTCAATGAAATGGTACAACCGTCGTTTCGATAGTTCTTCTAGCATTTTGAGTTTGAAGTCGTACGCTGTTTCCGGCAGAAAGTACTTTAACAAGACGGGCATCAGCTCGATAAGGAGATTAAATGCAAAGAAAATAATATAGAATACTACTGCATAAATGTTAGATTTTAGTAATGCATGGGTAGCTTTAATTCGGATGAGCATTCCGGTTTTTTCGTAGGTTTTCGCGGCGTTGTTTTTGGCTTCCGCTAATTGGATCTCCTTTTTTCGATTAAAGTCATCAACTTTTCCTTTTGCTTCGTTATATTCTTTTTCGTATTTTCGTGCATTGTCGAGTTTAAGTAGGGTGATCGAGTGTATACCTCTCTTGCCGCTGCCTCCGGTTCCGTCAGCTTCCTGGGTCACTGCTATCAATGCTATTCTCCACTCCATTTCTTTCAGGTTCATAGCTTTACGCAATTCAAATTCTTCCTTTTCAAGCCTGGATTTTAAATCATTTACGGCTTTATGGATGGCTGCTGTTTTCATTTCATTTAGCTGACTGTTTATGTCATCGTGGAAAATAACGGTATCTATGGCAAATGAACCAATGATAGCAGTAGTTGCACCTAAACACAAGCGTATAAATGTAATCCAACCATTTCGGCTGGCCATTATGATAGTTCTTTCCAGGTTAAGGATCAAAAAACCGGCTGCAAGTGCAGCTAAAAGTGACCAAAGAATATTTATCTCCAACACCTGGTTGGTTAATAGCAGTGTTGAGAAAAACCATAGAAGGGCAGGAAAGAAGACCGACATTCCCATTACCATTATTTTTCGCTGGCTTGGAGGGGCTTCCTGGACTAGCATATTGAAGTTTTCGCCTGTAATGAAACAAAAGAATCTTAAAGTCTTATTGTCTGTCATTGTGTGATGGTTTTAGGATTATTAAATAAACTGTAACCGTTTAATAAGGTGCTTTCACCCATCCATTGCTGTACTCCGCTACGAAACCCATCTACATAAGCATGTACGGCATGCGATACAAAACCTTCGTGATCGACTGAGAGAGCGAGTTCGTTTTGCAGAGATTCCCATTTCTTATGTAAGTGTTCCAGGGTTTTTTGAAGTCGTTGAGTGCTTATTTCCGAAATATCGGCCAGATTAATCAATTCTTGCTCGAGGCGGAGTATTTCATTTTCAATGTCTTCCATTCTTATTCTTACATGAGTCCGAAATTCGGTAACAATACGCTTAACTTTTTCGTTTCTCACTTCTACATTGTGATATTTGTAACCATCTTGAAAACCTTCTGTAAAAAAGTCGCGTTCAAGAAATTCCTGTACCTGTCCAAGACTAATTCTGCTAACTGGTTTTGTTATATTGTTTGTCATGTTTTCTGCTCTGTTAGGTTCATTAAGATTTGCATTACATTCATTAACCTTAATTTCAGGTTCCTGATTAAGCTCAGGTTGGTCGGTTATTTCGTTATGATTAGAGAACTCATTCGTCAGATCCTGCGGGATAGGAGGAAATTCATTAATAAATATATCCTTGGGGATTTCGGGTAGTTCTTTTTCTACCGAAGAAGAGGTATTGTTTTTTGAACCTGGACGTAAAAACCAGAGTATTCTGTGAAAGAATTTATTTTTATTCGTCATAGATTTACGATTTAAAAGTTAAATGTAAAAAGTTGGCACATTAAAGATTTGGTGTCCTCTTTCGTGGCATGAACCACATAAGGTTATAAGGTTTATATCATCATATTCCCAGGGCTTTTTGAAATCTCCCTTCGAATTAAGAAAATGGTACTGCCGGTGATGTACCTGTAGCTGGTTTCTACTTCCACACACTCGGCATTGGAAGTTATCACGGAAGAGAATTTCTTCTCTGCGTTTGCCCCATTCCGGGCATTGAAGAAGCTCTTCGTATATCGATTTGGCAGTAGAAAAATTATTATTGTTATTCATAGCTTTTAATTTTTGTTGGTGCAAAACTAAGAGCGGGTATTGCAGCCTTTTTGCAATTATTCGAAGGGAAAAAATATCTTTGAAATTGATAGGAGTTGGCCTCCTTTTAAAAGTGAGGGAATTTTAGTGTAAACCAACAGCAAAATGTAGTCTTTTAGCATTTCAAAAGAGGTAAAAAAGCAACAATAATTTTATTACACGACATTCAATGGCTGTATCCTTGTTCTCTTACTAAAGAATGATTTGACCTTATCAGTAAAGATTAATGAAATAAGTAATTTATGTTTAATGAATAGGGGGGCAAACCAGCATAAATACTATGTCAATGACAAGGCTCAACCACACCCAGGGTTTTGGCTTCTTGTGTTATCGCAATTTTTTCTTAAATGTTCCATGTCCTTTTCATAACTCAAAACTAGTGTTCTTTTATCCTAATCGAATCCCATCTTGTAGGGGGCTAAAACAATTGTTTTTAATGAGTTCAATACATCTTCAACCTCCTTCATATTAACATGAGAAAGATTCATCAATTTGTATGAAACAGCTGTTGCTGAAGTAATACGTTCTTCAACCTCTATTGTTTGATTGTAGAAAATTTAAGCAACTTAATCGGGCTTATCGTACACAATACATTGTTAGACAATCTCTTTTTGTCCGCCAACAAGGGCGATGTGGAGGTGGTTATTCATTTTAATAAATATAGCAAATAAATAGATTAATTTTTCTAAAATCTTAACAATCGTTTTTTATATATCTATCGGTTTAGGTAATACCGGCCTATTTTTGAACTCATTTATTGGTTTATCTTCATCAGTAATTTTGTGTTCTATTTCCATATATCGTGTTTTTTCGTTCCAATCACTTTTGTTTGTATTTGACCAATCCAGTAGTTTTCGTAATTCTTTCATTCGTGGAATGTCCCAAAGATTTGTAACTTTTGATTTATCTAAATAATCAAGTTTTTCCATTACATAATTCTCAAATGAATTTTTAAATTCGTCTATAGTTTTACTTTGTTTTATTGGCGAAAACCAATTATTACCTTCAAACAGTTTCTTATAGTGATTTTCTCTATCGGAAATAAATAAATTTTTGATAAAAATTTTAACTGATCCAAGTCCAAGTGGTTTTCCCATCCCTAATTTATGTGCACAATTTTCAGGTAAATCCATCGCAAATAGCAATGCTCCCAATTCAACCTCTGATAAATTTTCAAAACGAATTCGGCCGGTAAATGTCTTTTGTTCTTTAATAGGTCTTATAGTTGTATGTTGTGTATCCTTTTTAATACTCCCTTCATTCCAGGAATAGGTTTCATTTGAATCATGTGATGTTTTTCTATGCCAATATAGTTTATTTCCTCTTATATTTGAAGTCAAATTCCAGTGATTTAAATTATTTCTATTTGCATTCTCAGTCTGTTTAAGATAATGCTGAAAGGTAGTTGGTTTAGGACCGGATAAAATTTTAGGTGAGGTTGTTTCATAAAACGCATTGCTTGGATCATCTTTTAAACTAGAATCTTCAAAAAATACCCTGCTTGCCCATTTAGATTCTTTACCGAAGATTGTTTCGGCAATATCTATTTTATTTTCATCTTTAAGATGTTGATCTATATGGTCACCAATAGTTTTTGCGTAGGGTAGGCGAAAATACCTTGTATGACCAAAGGCCAAACGAGTATTTCCATCAACATCTTTAAATTCAACATAGAATACTGGAACTCCTTTATCAAAAACTATTTCTTTTTTGTCACTTTTTAATTTTTTTACTTTTGCTAATTCCAAAATATTGATTGGAATATTTCTGTTTTTATCATTCGCATAATTTTTTACATCAGATTCCTTTAATTCAATTAATTTAGCATTTTGGTCAGGTGGATAAATTTTCCAATTATTTTTCTTTTTGTTCGAAAACTTCCCACTCCAAACTCTCCATGAACCATCATCTTGTTTTTCATAATAAAATTCATTAGAAGTATCTTCAAATTTTTCAAAAGTTTTTCCATCAATTTCTTCAGCGGGCATTATTTTAAACTTTCTCTCATTTTTGATATAAATAAGATAACCAGCTTTTACCCCATTTCGAATTCTGTTTTGATATTCATTGCGCAAATTTGTTACATCAGCCAAACCTCTATAATACAATCTTTCGTCATTAAAATATCCAAACTTACCAAAACTCATAATTTCTACAAGAGTTCGTATCATGCCCCGAATAGAACTTCCAGGTATCATGTATTTACCATCAACATTGAAGAAGTCAGCTTGTTTTTCAGAGTTTTTATCTGAATTTCGAATGTAAAGTGGGGTTAATGTCTTTATTTCAAAATCAATATATCCTGTATGTCTATCGATGTGATATTTGTCAAATTCAGGAATATTTTCTGCCTCAACAATTGTATGATTAAGTGGTACAAAATTATAAGGTGCTTTTGCTGTCGCCATAATTTCAGAGTTTTGTTTATTTTGCTGATATTGTTGAGTTTTAGATTCTTTTTTAGGTGTTAAATCCTCTGGAACATATTCTTTTCCTTCGCAAATTATTTTTACAATTTTGCCATCTTCTTTAATAACTGTTGCTTCTTTTCCATCAAGTTCTTCTGGAACTTTATATGGAGATTTCATGTTTATACCTTCCAATATTACTTCATATCCTCTTTTAGTAGGATTTATTTTTATTTTTGCTTTAACTTCTACTCTATTCATATATAATATTTTAGAATTTTACTTCAACCATTCTTGTTAAAGTAATACCATATTGACCAATTTCATTAGCTTCTATGTAGTTTCTTGTAATAAGTTTTAAAGGTTTACTTAATTCAAATTTACTATTAAGCTCTAGTTTATTAGCAAGATGCTTTTGAATAGGAGTTTTTATTCCTTTTTGTATTAAATAAAATTTTTCATTTTCTTGTAGAATATTCTTTCCTGAAATTATTTGTTCAGCATCGAAATATTCTTTTTGTTCACCTTCGCTATCATTTATTATTGAAATATACCATTGATTCATTCTATTGAATATTTTTATTTCCTCATTTTGATTGAAAATTCGTGCTTCTATTAATTGATTATCATTTATTGAATTTTCAATCGAATCGATATATTCTTTGTTAAATAAATCAATAATTAAATTGCTTTTATTCCAAATTATTATAAAGTAATCTGAAGCATTCGAAAAATGAGAACTTAAATAATTTTTATCCCATTTTACAAAAATGGTATTTGTTGCTATTTGCTTAATATTTCTCATAAATTCTCTTTATTTTCGTTTAATTTTATTTATAAACTTCTCCACATAATTTTCTAATGCTTGTTGGTCGCCATTAATGGAAATTGGATCATTCTTACTTGTAATAGAAAATTCTTGCTGTTCATCTATTATCCTAGCACTAACTCCTACAAGTACACCTGCACCTCTTGCTTTATTACTACCGATTGCTAAATCGGCAGTCCATAAATCTTTCAAAATAAGCATTAAAAGTCCTTTTTCCCAAGGCTCTGGTTGGTTAAGTTCCATTCTAATATGGATGCTTTCCTTGCCTTTTGACCATAGTATAATTGTGTTAAAAAGGGCTGAATCAATTGTACCTCCCGTAAATCGGTCAATTTTAATTCCGTTTTTGAGCTTTTCGGTTACATTTTCAATATAAGTTTCGTGAATTTTTAAACGGCTTTTGTACTTTTCCTTAGATTTTCCTTCACTATCAGCCCAGCCAAATGACTTTTTAATCATTTCTTCGCCATTTCCTCCAAGCGTATTTATTATTTTTACAGCACGATTTCGTATAACACCTTTTAATGAAGTTCCAGGCATTACCAGTTTATCATTCGATTTTAATGGCACTTTATCGGCATCATCATTAATACCTGGTTCTGATCCAATAAGAAGAGAATTTTTTATTTTAAAACTTGCCGAAATTGAAAAATAGTTACTTGTTCTTAAAGGATAAGCTGTTTTAGATAATTGTTTTGGAGCAGGAAGCGTATTATTTAAGAGATAATTTATCCAATTGTTTGAATTATTATCAAAATGATATACATTAAATTTATCAATGCTTAAAAGGCCAAAGCCTTTGGTTGTCATTGCGCCTATACAGAATCTTTTATTCTCATTTTTTAAAACATGCTGAATAGTAGCAAGCATCTTAAAAATATTTTCTTCTGATATGTCTTCGTATAAATTAATTTCTATAGTTAAATTGAATGAATAACCCTCAGGAACTAACTCATAATCATATTTTGCACCATCAATCGCTATATTAGTTTTATAATCAATAGCTACTCCATCTCTTATTTCAGTTTTGGTTTGATTTATTGAAATTAAATCATCGAAAATAGCTATAGCCTGAGAGTCTTGATCTCCGAAGAATATATTTAAATCAGAATCTGGAATTACATAATTATCTTTTAAAAAATGACGTAATGCTCCTTTAAAAGATGTACCGGGTATATAAAAATTTCCGTTTTCATCTTTAATTACCTCAATATCAATCCACCCCAATGATTTACCTGTTCCGATAATAATTGGTGAGAGATTTATTAATTCTCCTTTAACTAATAATTTATTTTTGAGCATACTCATAATTAGTATTAGTTTAATTTTTCTTTTTGTTTTCTAATCGCATTTGCTTAAAAAAGGATATCCAATAGTATTTGTATAATTTTTCTTTGTCTGGTTCATACCCAATTTTTGATTTGATAGAATTACAAGATTGATATGCATTATTATATAAATAATCATATTCTCTATTCAAAGATTCAAGGATAAAAGCCTCATCTAACTGTTTTTCTGCTTCTTTACCTTTAATTCCTTCATTTTCGTCTTTTATAAATCTATTAATGAAATCACTTCTTGATTCAAACTTTTGTAAGACATCTATTAATCTTCCACAAAGACTTGATGATGTTTTTTTGTATTTTTTAACATTTTCTCTTCCAAGGTGTTCCGTAATAATCTTATATTTTTCATCTAATATTTTATGTAAAATCTCAATGGTATATTTGGGTTGATTAGATCCATTGGTTTTTCTTTTATATTCATGAATTCCTCGTTGGCTATCAAAAGTTTTTAAAAATTTTATTTTACCATATCCTAAATATGTGAATTCACCAATACCCTTTTTTTCAATTTCTAACAATATATTTGGTAAATCATTATCAATAAACGCTGAAAAAACAATCTGAAACGCACTACCTTCGTTATATGCTCTATATGTTTGGCTTTTACATCCCCATTGTGAATTAAAATAATCGATTTTAGTTACTCGGCAGACTTGATTTTTTATTTCAAATTCAGCTGGAATTTTATTTTTTAAATAATCTTTAAGTAATTCAACAGATGGTTCAGACATACCATTCATGTTGAATAAAATCATTGGTGATAAGGCTACTAAAGTAATAGTATCCTCTCCTATATAATCGATAGTTTCATTATCATCATTATCGGTTAATTCAAATTTTGCTTTACCATATTGGGATGTTTTTGATCGGCCTATCCTATCTTCAAAAGAATATCCTAATATATTTTGTAATTCATTTAAAATATAGTCTGGTGCTGAAATGGTTGCTACGAATTCTGTTCCGGGTTCAATAGTATCGTAATAAAATATAGCACCATCTGTATTCTTACCTTTTCTGTCATCGCGTGTACCATGAAAATATGCTCTTGTTAGAATATTTGTTTTAAATATTTGATCGGATGAACCATCAATTAAAACAAAACCTGCATTTGTTTTAGTACCTTCTTTCTCTTTATTGAAAATATCGAAACAAATATTTCTATAATTTTTTTCTGATTGAAAATTTTGTGGAAATGGAATAAATATTTTGTTGTCGATTGAAGGGTATGCAAAATTTATTTTAAGTTTATTTTCGATGAAACAAGCCTTAAATAAAGGATTTTCGTGTGCATTTGATTCATTAAGACCTAATTCTTTAATAATTTTCTTTGCAATCACGCCTCTTAGAGTAGTACCTGGTATGCACAATCTTGTTTCGGTTGTATTTATATCACCTGTTACGTATGAAAGTAATACAGGAGAGAGCGTAGTGACTTTTAAAAATTTTGTAGAGAAATTATCTGATTTGTAATTAAATTTAATTAATTTATTTTCTGTAACATTTGGGTGCGTTTCCTCTTGACAACCGGTAGTCTGTAATATGTTTAAAACATTTTTATTGTCAATATTCTCAAATACAGGATTGCATTCTATCAATCCGAATCCAACATTACGATTAAGTCCCAGCCGCCGAAAATTTTTTATTGCAAGGTATAAAACGGCTTTGGCCGGTTCAGAGAGATCAGAATCGTCAATGATTGCTTCAAATTTTATATTAGGTTTTAAAACTCTTATCGTTCTGAGTGAATGTTCTTTTGCTATTCCATTATCATCGATGGCAGTTTGTTGGCGGGTAGTTGTATAAAAGGAAAGAATATTTGACCTTGTAAGAAAGTTTTTGAAATTTTTGTCGGTTTTAAGGGCTAATATTTCGGTTTTAATGCTTTGATATTTTTCTACATATGCATTTTCAAAAATAGCCTTACCTTGCTTTTGCTCCGCCCCAAAAATGTCTTCTATTAAATTATTACCATTTCGTATTTGAACAAGATTAACTATTTCAAGAGCACTATCCCTTAATAATCCTTTTAATCGTTTAGCAGGGATAAAGGGTATTCCAAAGTTATCATAGATTACATCGCTATCAATAATACCAGCACCTTCACCCGAAGCAATGGCAGTATATGATTTAGTTGTTATTGTTACTTTTACCATAGTTAAATCGTTTTAAATTTTAAAAAGTTCAGGATGATAAAAATCCATAACTTCAATAGCATCAAAATAAATCGTTTCTCTATTATCCCAAATTTTATTATAATAAAAAAATTCTTCGTTTTCTGAAATAAACATTTCAATTTCTTCACTTGATCTTAATATAACCTCTCGAAACTTAAGAACTTTATTCTTCGGTTTTTTGCTTAATTCTTCAATCTTATTTTCTAGTTTTTTCAGTGAATTATCATCATTATCGGAATCCACTCTGTATGGTCCAAAATGAGCATTACCTTCAATGGCATCGTAATAATTAGTTTTTATATCATCCCAACTACCACTAAAACCACCAGCTGAAATATGAAAGTCAACATAAGAACTACCTTCTATTTTCCTGCTTTTTTCTTTTGCAGAGCTAGTTAATTCTTCCGCTAACTGATAAGCCTTAAAAAATGGAAATTTAGATTTTACTATAGCAATTCCCCCACAAGCCGATAAAGGTTTATAGTCAGAAACTGGTTGCTTTGCAAATTCTTTTATGAAGGTTTTAGTTAAAAAAACACCCAATCTTCCATGGCATATAAATGTAATGTCATCACCACCAATAATAATTGGACGAAATGGGACAATGTGCCTTTTAATTGAAATATTAAGTTCTTCCAATAATTCTTTATCGCTAATCACATCCGTCCAAAATAAAATTTTGTAGTTAAAAAAAAAGGGAGTTGGAAATATCCCCGTTAAGGAATAGTTTTACATTAACCAAAAAACCAACTCCCAT
>Ga0067045_1029963_pt1 | contig 17347 bp, 16 predicted proteins | sample TerdegcTABiofilm_FD_59184 | JGI IMG/M metagenome (GOLD analysis project Ga0067045, IMG submission 59184) | Combined Assembly of (Gp0054472, Gp0054536) Wastewater bioreactor microbial communities from Singapore -Terephthalate degrading... | reverse complement strand
CATGAATCAGATGGCACGTCAACTGGGCTTTAATGTTCTGGCAACCGCTCATAATCTGGATGACGAGGTTTCCTTCCTGTTTGGCAATCTGCTCTCATGGAATCTGCGTCAGATTCCGCGGCAATCTCCGGTTTTGGAAGCAGAGGAAGGCTTTATCCGCAAAGTAAAACCCTTCATCCGCTTCTCGGAACGCGAAACTGCCGCCTATTCCATTGTGCGCGGTATTGAATACATCGAAGACGAATGTCCCTTTGCAGAGGGCAGCAAACAACTGCAATACAAAGAACTGTTGAACCGTCTTGAAGAGCAGCAACCCGGGGTAAAATTGCGCTTTCTGCTGGGTTTCTTCAATGCCATGCAGCAAGGCTTCATTCAGCCCATTGAAGACGAACAGGGGGAGGTTATCCTCAGCCCCTGCCCGTCCTGCGGTCAGCCCACCTCCACCGGTGGATTATGCGCAGCTTGCCGCCTCTTCGAGGAAGATCACCGCTAAAATCAGACTGTCTCTAAGAAGCGTTCGATCTCCCAATCTGAAACCTGTGTTCGAAATTCGTCCCATTCGACCCATTTCGCCCGCATGAAGGCTTCATACAAACTGGGCGAAAAGGCGCTTTGAATCACCTCATCCTTTTCCAATTCCTCCAATGCCTGACGCAATGAACCGGGCAATTCAGCCACCCCTCTTTCATGGCGCTCGCTGGCATCCATCTCATACACATTCACATTATTGAGCGGTGCGGGCGGGGTTAATTGGCGATCAATTCCATCCAATGCCGCCTTGAGCATCGCATTAAAGGCCAGATATGGATTGCAGGAGGGATCCGGGCAGCGCAATTCTGCCCGCGTGGCTTTGTGCATGCCGGGAGTGTAGCGCGGAATACGAATCAAAGCGGAACGATTGATTTGTGCCCAGCCAATATAGACGGGCGCTTCATAACCCGGCACCAATCGTTTGTACGAGTTAACGGTTGGCGCAACCACTGCTGAAAGCGCACGGGCATGGGCCAATTGCCCGGCAATAAAGCCATACGCAATTTGCGAAAGATGGAACGGGTCGTTTTCTGCGAAGAAGAGATTATTACCATCTTTGTCAAAGAGCGACTGGTGGCAGTGCATTCCCGAACCATTAATTCCAAATATTGGTTTGGGCATAAAGGATGCAATCAATCCATGCTGGGCGGCAATGGCCTTAACCGTATATTTCAAAGTAACTACATTATCGGCAGCTTTTAATGCGTCAGCAAAGCGAAAATCAATTTCGTGCTGACCAAGGGCTACTTCATGATGACCAACTTCAACCTCTAAACCCATTGTGTTGAGAGCTTCCATCAATTCCGTGCGTACCCGTACCGCTTCATCGTTGGGAGAAAAGTCAAAATAACCTCCAACATCATGCGGCACCGGCCGAATGCTTTCGGTGCCGTTCCGTCGAAAGAGGAAAAATTCCGGTTCCGGGCCGACGTTATATGTCCAACCACGCTCTTCTTTTAACTTTTGAAGGGCACGTTTCAGACTGCCACGCGGGTCACCAGCAAAGGGAGTGCCATCCGGGTGGAAAATATCACAGAACACTCTTGCTCTCCTTAATTCGGGAGGAGACCACGGAAGCACTGCGTAGGTTTCGGGGTCAATACGCAAGTGCATGTCCGATTCCTGAATACGGGCAAAACCCTCCACAGAAGAGCCGTCAAACCAAATACCGTTCTCCAATGCGCCTTCCAGCTGTGCAACCGGTGCATCCACCGACTTGACCGAACCCAGCACATCAATAAATTGGAAAGAAATGAACTTAATGTCATCTTCTTTCACTTTTTTAAGTAAATCTTTGGCGTCCATAAAAAATTACCTCCTTTGGTTTAAAGAATAAAGGGCATGCCGGGCATGCCCTTGTTTAACAGAATTTAGAGCGCCTGCCCTTCCATCAATAGAACAGATAAGCCAATCGGCTTTTCCGGCCACTGTGCTGGCTTTGGTTCGAACGTTACCGCCGGGTTTCAGCCAGACACTTCTTCTGGAAGGGAGAAAGGAGCCTGTGACCGGGCTCCAGAGGCATCCGCTGATCCTTCGATTTTCCCCTGCAATTCAGGGTTAGCGCTCTCTTCGCAGAGAGCAACCTCCACCTCGTCATCCTGTCCCTTTCAGACAGGACTCAGCCGCTATTTCTCCGTTATTCAGTTGTAAATTGCCGAAAACTGGTATTATATTAGCAACTTCATCAACCAATGTCAAGAGGTATTTTGTAAAAAGTTGATTAAATCCTTGACGAATAGAACAAATATACTATAATGAAATCAACAAACAGGGCTTGAAATTGCTCGTATTTTAGCGGATACAGATATAATCATAATAACCAGAACTCTTCAGGAGACCATTCATGGCGCGTAAAACCCCTTCTTCCACTCCTTTACCGGCTGGCGGTGGCAATTCTCAGGATGATGCCCGTAAAGCCATGCTCGACAAGGCGCTCGGTGATATTCTCAAACGCTACGGCGATGGCGCGATTATGCGCCTTGGCGAAGCACAACATCTGGAGGTCGAAGCCATCCCCACCGGCTCGCTTTCACTGGACATTGCTCTGGGTGTCGGGGGTATTCCGCGCGGCAGAGTCACCGAAATCTTTGGCCCCGAATCATCCGGTAAAACCACCCTTTGTTTGCATCTGGTTGCCGAATCTCAACGAATGGGCGGCACCGCTGCGTATGTAGATATGGAACACGCCCTTGATCCGGCTTATGCTGCCCGCCTGGGGGTAGATATTGACAGTTTGTACATCTCTCAACCGGATACCGGCGAACAGGCGTTGGAAATTACCGAAACGCTGGTGCGTTCCGGCGCGGTGGATCTGGTTGTGATAGACTCGGTTGCCGCATTGGTGCCGCGAAACGAGATCGAAGGAGATATGGGCGATGCCACAATGGGTATGCAGGCCCGCTTGATGTCTCAGGCATTGCGCAAACTCTCCAGCGCAATCAACCAGACCAAAACTGCCGTAGTATTCACCAATCAATTGAGGCAGAAAATCGGCGTTATGTTTGGCAATCCGGAAACCACCCCCGGCGGTCTTGCCCTGAAATTTTACGCTTCCGTTCGGCTGGATATCCGCCGCATTCAGTCCATCAAGGTCGGAGCGGAAGTCATTGGTAACCGGGTTCGGGTAAAAGTGGTCAAAAATAAAGTTGCGCCACCCTTCCGCACAGCGGAATTTGACATTATGTACAACGAGGGCATTTCAAAGGTCGGTGATATCCTTGATCTTGCCACAGGACTGGACATCATCACCAAACGCGGGGCTTTCTTCTCCTACGGGGATATTCGCCTCGGACAGGGGCGAGAAAACGCCAAAGAATTTCTGCGCCAAAACCCAGAACTGGCACTCGAAATTGAAAACGCCGTGCGACAGCGAGCATTGGGAGGTGATATTCCCCTTGCTTTTGCAGCGGATGGTGGTGATGAGGGCTTTTCAGACGATCTTTAACCTATACGCGATGGATCATCAAAAGCCGTGTGACAGGAGATTATTTTCCATTCCGTCAAGCCTTCCAAAATTTATTCTGGCATGGGTACTCACAGTCCTGATGATAGCTCTTCAGGGCTGTGTTTTTTCACCCCCCCAGCGAATGCCCGCTCCTGCCACTCAGGCTCCTCTGTTCCTGCCACCCACTTCTGCACCTCTGCGCAATGAACCCAGCCAAACCCCAGAACAATTCCAACCAACCCCCACTTTACCATGCGTTGATTCGCTCACATTCATCAGTGACCTGACCATCCCCGATGGAAGCATCATTCAAGCAGGTGCATCCATTGATAAGCGCTGGGAAGTTGAAAACAGCGGAACCTGCAACTGGGAGAGCGGTTATCTTCTGCAATTAATTGCCGGAGATGAATTAGGCGCCGGTTTGCAGCTCGCCCTCACTCCTGCCCGTAGCGGAACTCGTACGGTCATCCGCATCCTTTTTCAGGCACCTGCCGAGCCGGGCAACTATCGGAGTGCCTGGCAAGCCCATAATCCCCAGGGCCAACCCTTTGGTGACCCGATTTTTATAGACATTGTGGTTGAGCCTTGAAGAATAACCTTCATGAAAAGCTCCTCATCCACCCAAGCCGGTAGTGCTGTTCCACTGATTTTGTTGTGGATTGGGGCAATTCTTGTCCTATCAGTCCTCCTCATGATTGGATTCGAACTTATATTGATTGAGGTCAATCCAATTGCCCAACCCTCCGTAGAATATTCTCCGCAAACCTCCTCACTCCCAATATTACAACTCGGTTCCGGTGGTTATCCGATCACACCCACCCCTTTTCAACCCCTTCCAACTTCTACTCCTAGACCCATTCCATCCCCCACAAGCCAACCGACCCTTTCACCGTCACCCATCCCAACCGTAAAAATTCCGGCCTCCGCACGAATCGAAGGCATTCGCGGCTTTCCACAAACCCTCAACCTTTCCTGCGAATCCCGTTCAGCAGTGGATTGGGCTGGTTTTTTTGGTGTTTCAATCAACGAATTGGAGTTTTTATCTCAACTGCCCCAGTCCGATGACCCCAATAAAGGCTTTGTTGGCAATCCCAACGGCCCGGGGGGTTTAATCCCTCCCAACCCTTACGGTGTCCACGCCGCCCCGGTTGCAGCCTTGCTACGAGCGTATGGTTTGCCCGCTGAAGATATTGCGGGGTTAACCATTGACCAAATTAAAACTGAAATCGCTGCAGGCCGCCCTGTCATTGTATGGGTTATTTTTGGAACCATGCCCGGTTATGCCCTGCAGTACACAACTCAGGCAGGGGAAGTCATCAGTGTTGCGCCGAACGAGCATACCGCCATCATCATCGGATATGATCCTCAGGGAGTTGCCCTGCTGGATGGAGCGGCAATTTACTGGCGATCCTGGGATACCTTTCTTCAATCTTTTATGGTCTTAGGCAATATGGCAATCATCTACCGTAGTCAATAAGGCTCTTCTGAAAAATTTTTGGGAAATGATCGCTTTTCTTATGCCCAATCAGCATAATCAGCCCTGAGAACGCCCTTTTTCGCAATAAATTCCGTTACAATATAATCATGCAGGTTATTCTGACACATGAGCAAGCTGATTTTGACGCCATTGCCGCGTTACTGGCAGCTCATATTCTCAATGAGCGTGCCTTACCAGTATTGCCCCGCCGCATAAATCGCAATGTGCGCGCTTTTCTGAACCTCTATGGGGCTGAACTACCCTTCATTGAGGCTCGTGATCTTCCTCCCGAGGATATTGACATTGTTACACTCGTGGATACCCAATCCCTGATCACCCTTAAAGGGATGAAAGAGGACACCCTCGTTCATGTGATTGACCACCATCAAGCCCGTGAAGACCTGCCGCCCGATTGGACGCTCATCATCGAACGGGTTGGTGCTACAACCACCCTGCTGATCGAAGATATTCAAGATCATAATGGTCCCTTGAATAATTTGCAGGCCACATTGCTGCTGCTCGGCATTTATGAGGATACCGGCAGCCTGACCTATAGCAGCACCACCCCGCGCGATTTACGCGCAGCAGCCTTTCTACTGGAACAGGGTGCCAGTTTAAGCCTGGCAGATGAATACCTTAACCCGCCCCTCTCCGAGCAGCAACGCGAACTTTACAATCGTCTCTTACAAAATTCCGAAAGCCTGCACATCCATGGGCAACACATCATCATTGCCAGAGCCGATGCCCGCGACATCAACGAGGAAATTTCCAGTGTTGCCCACAAATTGCGTGATTTGTTAGACCCGGACGCCTTGTTTCTGATGGTAAATACCATTGAAGGCATCCGCATTGTGGCCCGTTCTGCCACTGAGCGCATCAATGTCGCTAAAACCGTTGCCCTGTTTGGCGGGCGCGGACATGAAAAAGCAGCCGCTGCGCTGATTCGCACCGGCGATAAGGCTGCTCAGTCCACCGCCGACCTCGAAGAGGTATATAACCGGCTGGTTGAGGTACTCCCCTCCATTGTTCAACCAGCCATTACGGTTGGAAAAATCATGTCCCGCAATCCGCGTGTGCTTAAACCGGAAACCTCTGCCCAGGAAGCCGCACGCTGGATGCAGCGCTACGGATATGAGGGTTACCCGGTTGTTAAAGACGGGCGGGTGGTCGGATTACTGACTCGTCGGGCGGTGGACCGCGCCTTAGCCCACAAACTTAACCTGCCCGCCATCAGCCTCATGGATGCCGGCGAGTTCTTCGTCACCCCAGACACGCCCCTGCCCCATCTTCAGCAGCTAATGGCAGACACCGGCTGGGGTCAAATTCCTGTGGTTGACCCGGAAACCCGCCAGATCATTGGTATTGTTACCCGCACCGATTTGCTCAAACAAATTGGACGCGAGGACACCATTCAAACAGAGAGGAAAAATTTTGCCGAGCGACTGGAAAAAGCCCTGCCGCCGGCTCGCCTGGCCCTGATCAAAACCATTGCTGAAGAAGCCCTCCGCCACCACTTGCCGATTTATGTGGTAGGTGGTTTTGTCCGGGATCTCATTCTGGAACGCCCCTCGATAGATTTCGATCTGGTTGTTGAAGGAGATGCCATTGCGCTTGCCCGCGCGTTGGAAAAGAAATTTGGTGGAAAAGTGACCAGTCACAGCCGCTTTGGCACAGCCAAGTGGCAAATCGGCTCTATACGCTCGGAACTGATTGAAAAAATAAAAGGCGATGGCGGACTAAAAGCCGAAGACTTGCCCGACTCCCTGGATCTCATTAGCGCCCGCACCGAGTTTTACAATTATCCGACCGCTTTGCCAACCGTTGAGCGAGGGAGTATCAAACTCGATTTGCACCGCCGGGATTTTACGATTAACACGCTTGCCCTGCGTCTGGATGGACGTCATTATGCCACGCTCTACGACTTCTGGGGCGGAATGAATGACATCAAGAAAAAACTGGTTCGCGTTCTTCATTCGCTATCCTTTGTGGATGACCCAACCCGCATGCTGCGCGCGGTTCGCTTCGAGCAACGTTTCAATTTCAGAATTGAAAGCCGCACCCTTCAGTTGATGAACGAAGCCCACGACCTGCTGAAACAGGTTTCCGGTGACCGGTTGCGCCACGAGCTTGACCTGATTCTTGCGGAAGAAAATCCGGTCAGTGCGCTCAACCGCCTGGAAGAATTGAACCTTCTTTCAGCGATTCACCCGGACCTCCACTGGGATTCATCTGCATCGAAAGCGTTGCTGCGCGTCCTCAAAGAACCGCTTGATCCCGCCTGGCAACTTCCCGAAGTGCTGGGGAATCAATCCATTCGGAATGCATTGGCCTACATGGTCTGGTTGATACCCTTCCCACCCGAAAGCAGCCGTACAATTTGTGAACGGTTAAAGTTAAGTCATCACCTTCAAAACGCCATTCTTTCAGGAAACCTCCTGATGGCTGAATTGCCGGATTTAGTCGGTCAATCCCCCAGCCGGGTAGTTGCCCGTCTTGAAGAAGCCCCCCTGCCAGCTCTTTACGCAATCATTTGTCTTTGCCCCGGCAAAGAAATTTGCGAACTGCTCAACCGATACGCTACCGAATGGCGAAAAGTTCAGCCGATGACTGACGGTTATACACTGCACGCCATGGGGATCGAACCCGGCCCGGTTTATCGCCGTATTCTTTGGGCACTGCGCGCCGCCTGGCTGGATGGAAAAATCACCACGCGCGAGCAGGAGAATGCCCTCTTGAATCAACTGGTTTTCACCCAAACCATTCAATGATATGACGGCTCAGGTCTTACCCCGCGATTGGTTGGATGCCGTAACCTTCCGAAACGTTCGTAAGGAAGATTTACCCGCCCTGGAATGGGACGGAGAGTTCAGCCATTTTCGACGAGTGTATGCTGATGCATTTGAACGCGCCCAGTTGGGTTACTGCGTGTTATGGGTTGCCGATTTGCCGGAAAAAGGGATCATCGCCCAGGTGTTTATTCAATTAATCTGTAACCGCAAAGAATTGGCGGATGGGGTGAAACGCGCCTATTTGTACTCGTTTCGTGTCCATAAAGACTTTCGGGGTCAAGGTTTGGGCAGCCGCATGGTGCAACATGTTGAACAGGACTTAATTCGGCGAGGATTTCAATTCTTAACACTCAATGTCGCCAAAGATAATCTGGACGCTTTACGTTTATACCTGCGGCTTGGATTCCACATTGTGGCGGCAGAACCCGGCGTGTGGTCGTATGTTGACGACAAGGGGGTACGTCAGCTGGTTGAAGAACCTGCTTGGCGCATGGAAAAGAGGCTCTATTAAGCCCGTTTACTTTTTTTGTAATTCGTCCAGTAATTTTTCTCCGTTAATTCCCGCCTGCAGCAATTGCTCTGCCTTCTCTCGCTTGAACCATAAATTTAACACCTCTCCCTCATTGCTGGAAAATTGAATACCAATATAACCCGGCTGCAATCCGGGCAAAGCGGAAAGCGGAACTTCCAGAATCACGCCCAAAAGCCGGCCGGCAATATCCCCCATTTCCGTTGGATTGTTTAGACTTTGAACGGGGACAACCGTGTGGATGTCAGTTTGCATTGCCGCAAAACGAACAATTTCGCCTTCCTCAGTTACGCAATTTTCACCATATGCTTCTGCAAATACCTGAATATCTTTAAGATCAGCCTGATTGAGCAGATTCTCAAATTCCCGGCTTATCTGGGGTAAGGGTTGGCTTGCCCACATATAGGCGCAGGGTGCTTGGCTTATAGGATCGGGAATTATCGGTTGGCTTTCCGCCATTAATTCTTGTTCGGAAATTAAATCCAGCGTCTTCACTGGAAAAGGTCGAATTGATTGACGGATTTGACAGGAACTCAGAATTAGCGCCAACAATAATAAGCAAAGCCCGACCGCTGGAATTTTAATCTTCATGGAGAACGCTCCTTTGATACCACAACCATACAGAAGGAAATTTCTGTCTTTCCCATCCTTCTGCTCTTCGAATAAGACGCAGAAAAGTCAACAACCGTTCCAAATCCTCATCATCAATCCCATGTGAACTGTCTGGAAAACTGCGGTAATGGGCATAAAGGAGGAAATCTCCACCTTCCTTCAGTAAGCGCTGAACATTGTCAAGATACTTCTGTCGCTCATCCCAATTCAGTTGGTGAAAACAGCCGATATCCAGAATCAGGTCAAAGTCCGGTTTAAGGTGGTATAGCCTGGTAACATCATCAACCCATAACTCCGCTCTCAATCCATGCTGACGGATTTTCCTGCGCGCCTGTGCAATGGTAAACCGGGAAAAGTCCACTCCGCAAAACTGCCAGCCGGTTTTTGCCATCGTAACGAGATTAGTACCGCTCCCACAACCCAAATCCAATGCTCTGCCCGGCAGATGATGCGAAAGATATTCCAGCAACTCAGGCGGGGATGTCCCGGTATCCCAAACCGGTTTTCCCACAGAATACCGCCATTCATACTTTATTCTTTTCAGCAATGATTTCATAAAACGATTTTAGCCTTATTCAGCAATTTGGTCACCCCAGAATTTGTAGCTGCTGATATAATAGGCAGGGTTTGTGGGAAAGAAAAGGTAAAACCACGCTGGGTGCTTTGACAATTTGTCATTTGCACCTTAAAATAAGCGAGTTAATCCCATGTAATGCAGAAGGGTTTGTTTCATGAAGGAATATACCACTGAGTCTATCCGTAATATCGCCCTTGCCTCACACAGTAGCGCCGGCAAAACCATGCTGGCAGAAGCCATGCTCCACCTGACTGGAGCAACCACCCGCCTCGGCCGGGTTGAAGACGGCACCACCATCTCAGACTTTGATGAAGAAGAGATTCGTCGTGGAATTTCATTGTACACCAGTGTCCTGCCGGTTGAGTATCGGGATGTTAAAATCAACCTGCTGGATACACCCGGTTATACCGACTTCATTGGCGAAGTAATCTCCGCTTTACGGGTTGCTGATGGCGCCATCATTGTAGTGGATTCGGTTGCCGGCGCCGAAGTGGGGACGGAAATTGCCTGGAATTATTGCAACACCTTTCAATTGCCGCGGTTTGTGGTCATCAACAAAATGGATCGCGAAAATGCCAACTTCCAGAAGGCTCTGGCATCCATTCAGAACCTGACCGAAACCCGCCTTATTCCAGTTCAACTGCCGTGGGGTGAAAAAGCCAGCTTTCAGGGTGTAATTGATTTGATTAGCATGAAAGCGTACAAAGGTGATGGCAAAACGGCAGTTGAAATTCCCGATGAATACCGTTCGGCTGCTGAAGAAGCCCGTTTTGCCCTTGTCGAAGCCGCCGCAGAAGGCGAAGATGAATTGTTGGAAAAATATCTCGAAAGCGGCGAACTCACCCATGAAGAAGTTGTTCGCGGTTTGAAAGCCGTCATCCGACAGGGCAATTTTGTGCCGGTTTTTGCCACTTCTGCAACCACCGAAACCGGCATCTTCCGACTGCTGGATGCAATTGTTGATTTCTTCCCATCCCCTGCGGAAATTCCACCAGTCAAAGCAATGGGTAAAAATGGTGAGGAAGAGTTAATTTCCGCTTCGGATTCGGGACCTCTGGCAGCTTACGTGTGGAAGACCACCGCCGATCCCTTTGTTGGCAAACAAACCTTTTTCCGGGTTTACTCCGGCATGGTCACTTCCGACAGCCGTGTCTGGAACCAAAACAAAGGTGTGGAAGAACGGTTTGGCACTGTCAGCATTCCGCGCGGAAAAGAAAACCTGCCGGTAAAAGTAATCCACAGCGGCGATATTGGTGTAGTTCCCAAACTTTCTGAAACCATTACGGGAAATACACTGGTTGATAAGACCCACCCGCTCACCTTACCAGTCCCGGAATATCCGAACGCCCTTTACCGGGTCGCCATCTTCCCCAAAACACAAGCTGACTCGACCAAAATCAGCCCAACCCTTACCCGTCTGTGTGAAGAAGATATGACCCTCTCATGGTACAACGAACCGGCAACCCTCCAAACCATTTTGCAGGGTATGGGTGACCAGCACATTGATGTCGCCATCCGCCGGGCCGAAACCAAATTTCAGGTTAATTTGCTGATTGGCGAACCCAAGGTTCCTTATCAGGAAACCATTACCCGCAAAGCCAGCGCTATGTACCGCCATAAAAAGCAAACTGGTGGTGCCGGTCAGTTTGGTGAAGTTCATCTGCGGGTTGAACCCTTAGCCGATAAGGACTTTGAATTCACCTGGGAAGTGTTTGGCGGCGCCATCTCCCAAACTTATGCTGCTTCTATCCAAAAAGGTATCCAGAACGTCATGAAGGAAGGTGTGCTGGCTGGCTACCCCATCCGCGGTGTTCTGGTTGCCGTCTTTGATGGGAAAGAACATCCAGTTGACTCTAAACCGGTTGCCTTTGAAATCGCCGGTCGCGAAGCCTTCAAACTGGCCTTCAAAGATGCCGGCCCGGTGCTTTACGAGCCAATCATGAACGTTCAAATCATCGTCCCCGAAGAAAACATGGGGGATGTCTTGGGCGATTTGAATACCCGCCGCGCGCGTGTGCAGGGCATGAACTCTGAAAAAGGCCGTTCCACCATCACCGCCACCGTGCCCCTGGCTGAAATGCTGCGTTATACCACCCAATTGCGCTCCCTCACTGGTGGACGCGGCATCTTCAACATGGAACTGGCCGGTTATGAGATGGTACCCCCGCACATTCAGGCTGAAATTGTTGCTGCCCGCCAAAAAGAACTGGCAGAAAAACGCGAAGAATAATCACGTTTGAATGAAACAAGAGGTTTGTTTGTGCCTTCAAAGTGGCCCAGGCAGACCTCTTTTTTTATTTTTTATGATAGTCTTAACACGATGGATAACCTTGATCCGCTTCAATCATTTTGGGAAAACCTGCTCTCGCGCAATCCCGCCCGGATTCAGTCCGCATTTTTAAGCCTTGACCCGACCTCAAAACAGGTGGTCATTGCCCATTTACAAAAAATGGCCACTGATCCCGGCTGGCACCCAGAGCAGGTTGAATCTGCCAGAGCCGCATTGGAGACAATTCAATCACTATTTAGAAAACCATAACGAATGAGGGGGGACACAAAAAGAATGAAACAGTGGAAATATTATATAACATTCGTTATTGTGTTTTTATTCGTCTGGATATTGATGGCCGTTGGAATTCGCCTGGTAAGTGGAGATATTATCTTTGGAGCTGATTATTATACCTTTTACACTGCTGCAAGAATGTATTTATTCGATCGGATTAATCCGTATTCACAAGATGTTACTCAGGCAGCCCAACTCGGTATTTTAGGCAGACTGGCCACTCCAGAAGAAGACCAGCTGGCTTTTGCGTATCCTTTCTTTATGCTCTTTTGGGTTTTCCCATTTGCATGGCTGGATATTTCACTCTCACAGCCGCTTTGGATGAGCTTTAACATTCTCATCGCCTTGACCTGCCTGGTTAACACATTTCAAAATAAAAAAATTCTCGCTTTTCTTGGATTGACTTTTTATCCTTTTGTATATGGTATTATCCTGGGAAATTTCAGCAATCTAATCTGTTTTATTCTTTTATACTTCTTCGATCAGGTCATTTTTAACCAACCTACCCATGCCAGACAAATTTTTCTTGGTTTTTTTACTTTTCTGGACAATTGGCAAACCGCAATTGACCGTTCTCGTACTCCTTTTTGCTCTGTTGATTAGTTTCCATAAGAATTATCGAACAGTGATTATTTCGTTTGGAGTTTCTCTGGTTACAATTTCATCGCTCAGCATTTTATTCTTGCCCAACTGGTTTGAGTTTTGGATTCAGCGTATCCAGCAATATTCTGTATATGTTCAGGCAAAACCAGCCAACCTTGTTCAAACGATCTTATCTTTCACGAAAGTCCCTGAAGGATTCATTCTTGCAAGTTTATCCATTGGAGTTGTTGCCGTATATACTGGCTGGTTTTTAGCAGTTTACAAGTCCCAAAACTTAATCTTCCAAGAGGAAAAATTCAGAAATCTCTTATTTCTAAACCTGATAATCATCTTCACAATTTCCTTAATGCCTAGGACTTTATCAAATGATCAACTACTACTTCTCATTATTTTGTTTTTAGGAAGCAAATTCCTGATAGATATGAAACCCAAATATCATATCGTTGTATTCATTTGGTTATCTTATTCGGTCATTTCGTGGATTACTTTTGCGCTGCCAATTCCTGGAAATCTATCTTTAACACACATTCTGTATCCATCGGCTATTTCAACATCTTGGTTAATATTTTTCTGGTTTTTATCAAAAGAGAAAATGAAAGAACTATCTCATGAACCTGCGTGAACTTACCTTTGCCATGCACCAGTTTGTTCAACAAAAGGGCTGGTACGAAGCGAACAGCCCCCGCCCGCAATTACCACGTAACATTGCCATCTCCCTCTGCCTGGAAGCCGCAGAGGTGTTGGAACACTTCCAATGGAGTGAAACCACCAGCAACCGTGAACATCTGGCCTCAGAACTGGCTGATGTAGCCCTATACCTCTTACAGCTGGCCCATCTATCTGAAATTGACCTTGAAGAAGCAATTTTGAACAAACTGAGAGAAAATTACCGGCGCAGTTGGGATCAGGATCAGGTAAAATAAAGGGCATTCACAGCCATGAAAATTACCGTATTTGGCAGTTCTAAACCACAACCCGGACAACCCGCCTACCAGAATGCACTGCAATTAGGCCGTTTGATCGCCCAAGGCGGTCACACCGTCTTGACCGGCGGCTACATGGGCATTATGGAAGCCGTATCGCGCGGAGCAGCCGAAGCCGGTGGGCATGTCATTGGGGTTACCTGTGAAGAAATTGAGCGCTGGCGTAAAAACGGCCCCAACCCATGGGTCAAAGAAGAATGGCGCTGCCAAACCCTGATTGAAAGAATCCAACGGTTGATTTATGCCTGTGATGCTGCCATCGCCTTACCCGGCGGGCCAGGAACCCTTGCTGAGACAACCCTCTATTGGAACTTACTTGTCATTCATGCCATCCCGCCTCGCCCGTTGGTGTTGGTGGGTGATGAATGGAAAAACATCTTTGAATCCATCCGCAAGGAAATGGTTGAAGCAGCCAACCCGCAGGATTGGGAGAAAATCCTCTTTGCAAACGATATTGATCAAGCCTACTTATACGCCGTAAATCAAAAACCCAAAGTTTCAGGATGATATTGCATGAGCACCGACAAATTACCCACCCGCAGTGAAAACTACTCCGAATGGTACAATCAGGTTATTCAGCGCGCCGAAATGGCTGATTACGCCCCGGTACGCGGCTGTATGGTCGTCCGCCCGTATGGCTGGGCATTATGGGAAAACATTCAACAAGCGCTGGATAAACGCTTTAAAGCAACCGGCCATGTCAACGCTGCTTTTCCGTTGTTTATCCCCATGTCTTTTCTTGAAAAGGAAAAACAACATGTTGAAGGATTTTCCCCTGAACTGGCTGTTGTAACCATTGGCGGGGGTGAAAAACTGGAAGAACCCTTAGTCGTTCGTCCAACATCCGAAACCATTATCGGCTATATGTATTCAAAATGGATAAAGTCCTACCGCGACCTGCCCGTTCTGATCAACCAGTGGGGAAATGTTGTTCGTTGGGAAATGCGCACCCGCCTTTTCCTGCGCACACTGGAATTCTACTGGCAGGAAGGTCACACCGCTCACGCGACGGCCGAAGAAGCCGTTGAAGAAACTGTGCGCATGTTAAATGTTTATACCGACTTTGCTGTCAATGAAGCCGCTGTTCCGGTAATTCCCGGCAAAAAGAGCGAGACCGAAAAATTCGCGGGGGCAGTGGATTCGTACACCATTGAAGCGATGATGGGGGATACCCGCGCATTGCAGGCGGGAACTTCCCACTTTTTGGGGCAAAACTTTGCTCGCGCGTTTGAAATTCAATACCTTGACCCGAATAATTCCCTCCAGTATTGCTGGACAACTTCATGGGGTCTTTCTACTCGTTTCATTGGCGCCATCATCATGACCCATGGGGATGATCAGGGATTGATTCTTCCCCCCCGTTTAGCGCCGGTTCAAATCGTTGTCGTACCGATTTACAAAAACGATCAGGAACAGTCAAAAGTCCTCGCTGCCGTTCAGCAGGTTGAAAAACAACTCTCCGGTTGGCGTTTCAAAGTGGATTTGCGCACCGAAGTGACCCCCGGTTTCAAGTTCAATGATTGGGAATTGAGGGGCGTGCCGCTGCGTATCGAAATCGGGCCAAAGGATGTGGACAATGGGGTTGTGACCCTCGCCCGCCGCCACCTGCCCGGCAAGACCGGTAAATCTACCCTTCCGCTCGATCAACTCTCGAACCAGATTGGCAGTGTGTTGGAAGAAATTCAAGCGGCGTTACTGGAACGCGCCACCCGATTCCGGGATGAGCATATTTTTGAGCCTAAAAATTATGACGAGCTAAAAGAAGTGGTACAAAACGGCTGGGCTTACTCCTGGTGGTGCGGCAGTGCAGAATGCGAAGCCAAAGTCAAAGAAGACACCAAAGCAACAACGCGCTGTATGCCGCTCGACCAGCCGGAAGGAAGCGGAACCTGCATAGTATGTGGTAAAGCATCCCGGCGCAAAGTTTACTTTGCCCGCGCCTACTGAAAGACGAATGCCAGCAGTATCCCTGGCTCATCTACAGAAACAGATCGAGTTGCTGCGCTGGAAATACACTCAGCCAGAAGAATTTGTGGCTGGGCTGCGAAACCTGCTCGAAAAATATTCAGACTATACGTACCGGGCAGCTGCAAGCGCTCCGGAGGCCAGCCGTCCGATAGATGCCTACCACGTACCCCCGGTAGTAACTCGACAGATTGAGTTGACCTTGTATGGATTGGTTAATGAAAATTCTTCCCCTGCGCTAAACTTAGCGAATTTGCTCTGGCAGGAAGAAAAAGAAGAACCGCGCCTTCTGGCGATTTATCTTTTGGGGATATTACCTCCGTCAGAATTTGAACAGGTAATACAAACCATTGAAACCTGGGCATCTTCAGAAAACGATCCAGCGTTGCTCGAAGCACTTTTTGAGCAAGGCAGCAGCAATTTGCGCCGATACTCCATTCAGCACTGGCTTTCCAAAATTCAGGAATGGGCATCTCAGAACTCCATCAAATTCCAAAAGCTGGCGTTGCTGGCCCTCTTACCCCTTCTGAAAGACCGGCAATTTGAGAATTTGCCTCAGGTGTTTAATCTGTGCACTCCCCTCTTTCAGGGCGAGATTAGGGGTTTATCCTACGAATTGAGCCGGGTATTGGTGGCATTATCCCAACGTTCGCCAGCCGAGCTGGCCTATTACATCCGCCAGTTGATTGGCTCAGCAGCATCCGATGATCTTCGCCGTTTGATTCGGCGCTGTTTACCCGCCTTTCCGGATGAAGTTCAGGAACGGATTCGTCCTATTTTGCACAGGACAACCTAACCATGCACTACCGGCTTCCATGGCAGACCTTCAACACGCCCCACAATTTTCAGATTTTCTGGTATAATTTTACCTCGTGACTGGACCTTCTGGCGGTTTTAAGGCTGCCAAAATGGAGACCTGCTCAAATAAATCACGAAATGAAGGAGAAAGCAGACGTCATGACTTTGACAAAAGATGCCAAAGCCGAAATCATCGGCGAATACCACCGCCATGAAAGCGACACCGGTTCGCCGGAAGTTCAGGTGGCAATTCTGACTAAACGGATCAACCAGTTAACCGAGCATCTGCGCAACAACAAGCACGATGAATCCTCCCGCCGCGGTTTGCTTAAAATGGTTGGCCGCCGCCGCCGATTACTGGCTTACCTGCGTCGTAAGGATCTGGCGCGGTACCAAGCGCTTGTTGAGCGGTTGAACTTGCGCTACCGTTGAAATCAAAAAAAACGAGTAGATGGCGGCAGGCAGGTACCATCTACTCGTTTTTTTGAAGGCGGTAATTCGACCGCGATAATTTAATACTTGAACATCACCCCCACGGTTGGGTATTGAAACCTGCTGAGGAAATTCTGATCCTCGCCAGCTTTCAGTCCCTAACCGGGTGGGGGAAAAACGAGAGGAAAAAAATATGAGTAAACCTGAAGCAAAAATTTACACAGCCCAGGTTGGTGGTCGTACCATAACCATTGAAACGGGCAAACTGGCCGGGCAGGCAGGTGGCGCTGTCACCCTTCGCCTTGGCGATTCAATCGTATTTGCCGCTGCAACCATGGGCGGCGTCCGGGAAGGTATTGACTTCTTCCCACTATCTGTTGATTATGAAGAACGCATGTATGCTGGCGGTCGCATCCCCGGTTCTTTCTTCCGCAGAGAAGGCAAACCATCCGATGAGGCCATTCTCATCTCGCGCCTGATCGACCGTCCGCTGCGCCCGCTCTTTCAGAAAAACATGCGCAACGAAGTACAGGTGATTTGTTTC
>Ga0067045_1029962_pt1 | contig 17350 bp, 6 predicted proteins | sample TerdegcTABiofilm_FD_59184 | JGI IMG/M metagenome (GOLD analysis project Ga0067045, IMG submission 59184) | Combined Assembly of (Gp0054472, Gp0054536) Wastewater bioreactor microbial communities from Singapore -Terephthalate degrading... | reverse complement strand
AAATCAGCTTATTGAAAGATACCTTTTTTATATCGAAGGTGAAAAACCGTAGATAAGGTCGAAATGCAATATCCTCCTTTACAAGAGATGTAAGATTGGAACAGATGATGTCAGTATAAAGCAGGAGTTCCATATGGAAGGGATCCTCCACAATAAATGGAGTTCCGGAGGAGTATATAGATAGTGTTTTTCGTGTAATCAACCCACACTCCATAAGCATTGGTATTATTGCAGACAGACCATTTTCTACAGCTTTATTTGAGCCATACTTTATAGACAGTTTTTTCATTATTGAGCCCGTCGAGATCTCCTGTTGTATACCAAATGCGGAGCCTAGGATACAGAGGGTATCATAAAAAATCGGGTATGTAAGGGAACAGGCAATGATGAAAAGGGTTTTTCGCTTCATGGCGGAACTAGATATGAATTTTTGGAAAAAAGAGAAACCGTGAGTTTCAAGTCTAAACATTTCATTAGCTATACGACGAATAAGTTGTAAGGTCTTGTTCTGACGGTTCTCTCCACTGAAATAGGTTCGCGCCTCTTCAAGTATCTGCTCTTTGTTCAATTTACCCGTTTCGGCAATTCCCAGAAAAGCAGACTCTACCAAGGCAAAGGGAAGTCGCTGATTTATTCCCACAGTAAGGGTTCTACTTTTCATCTACTGAACTCAATAAAAGGCACCAGGACTTCCCATAAATGACTTCCCCCATGCGTTACAATCGAAGTTTTTTCCGGAATGAACGCAGTGTTGTCCTTTAGGAAAAGGAAATTATAATTAGTCCTAAAAGCCTCTTTAGGAAGTTTATCTATAAAACGATCTAGATCCTTTGTATCCCGAAAATTCACCTGACGGGCACCTCTTGATGTTGTTACTATTTTGTCCGAAGAAGGAAATACACCTCTCCCAATTGCCTCCACATTTCCATGGTCAGCGGTAATATAGACTGAAAATCCGCTTATGCATAGTTCTTCTATAAAACCCGCAAAGTTGGATTTTTTCAGGAACAATTCCGTTGAAACATATAATTGTTCCGAACCAAGAACCGTTCCGTGAAGTATCGAATCGTGGTCCAATTCAATCAATCCTGCCACCCGTTTTCCCAAGAGCATGGCCTTGTCAAAGGCTGTAATTCCTTTCCCTTTTTTAAAAAGTATATCATGACCAGAATAACTTTTGCCTTGCCAGAAGGAGTTAAACAGATTCTCTTCATGATACAGATCAGTATGTGGATCCGGTACTCCCCCTCTGCATATACTTTGTCTAGAAAGTAATGTAATGGTTGGCAACCAGGCAAATATTGAGGTAAACATTTTCGGTACTACCACGGTGCTTACATTATCAATTAATAATCTTGCCTGCCATAGATTCAAACCATCAATTATAATCAGTACAATCGGACGCTCATTATGAAAGGATAAATATGGAAGGATATGGGATACGCAAAACGGTCTTTTGTAAGGAGATCGTGTATTTATATCTTGATAGGACAAATCAAGAAACTGCTGGAATCGGTTGTTAATCTGTTCTTCCAGCTCTGCAAATCGAATCGAGATCTGCGTTCCCTCATTGGCCAGGCACCACAGTTTGATTTCAGAAGTGAGAACTCCCAGGTCTGCCCAGGAGGAGGGGGTCTCATCCATTTCATTAAGAAAATTTGTAAGAGTTTCAATTCTAGAAATAACAGCCTCTTCCCCATCTACTTTAACTGAAGGATGCGAAGAACCCTGCTGGATTAGCCCTTTCATACGACGGAGAGTAAGGACCTTTCTTACCGGCAGGAAATTAAGATCTTTCATAGAAGATGATGAAAGTAGGTCGAAAAGTCGGTTCCATCCTGAAAAATCAGTAAAAAGTTCGGGTAATTGGAATGGCAGTGGCGCTGCTAGGCTTAACAGATGCTTCCATATTGCATCCCCAGGATACCTTCCATCCATTACCACTGTAATCAAAGCCGCTAGCGCCTTGTGGGATGTACCGATCGTTCCTAGATCCTGGGCATATATAGACTCGAGGATGAATTTGATGGTGTTGGTAAATGATAATTTTTCGAATATCGATTCTTGTCGAATATAAAGCTCAGATAGGAGAGAAAAAGATACGCCAGACAAGACGGTAGAGGAAAGGAGTGGGAAAAAATCGGACAAATGTATTGAACGTATAGTAAGCATGTGATTTAGGTCGGGGAGTATCTCAATGGTCTTTTTTATAAGAATTACTGTGCGCTCGGATTCTCCCCGTAGAACGGTTTCTGCAAATATACGTACATCAAGCTGGTTTCCACCGCAAAACACCTTTATCTGTTCCTTATTTAGATGGTCGATCACTTCCTGATTTTTAAAAATAAGATCATGATCCACCACGACAGTGTGGAGGGTAGGACCTGAAACACTCTTTACCAAATGATCAATAAACCTCATCTTCCGCAAACCTCGCTGGAATTCACCCCTTAGTAACCATAAACAGAAGTTCACATTCTAGGGAAGGCACAATCCTGGCGGATCTATCGAATTGTTCATCCCACTCCGTCTCTTCCTTCTCCATTTTCTTTATTCGGAAATTGCGTACAGATGGCAATCCTATCCGCATTATCTGTTTTCTATAAAATGAAACGGCATTTTTGTGATTCTTCCTTATGATCTCTGTATTTGAGATTACCTCCGATTCCAACTCTCGATACACAAACAGGAATTGTCTCTGAAATTCTTCACATATATTTTTTGCCAATATATCACCCTTAGTTGGATCAAGATAATCGGTAATTTCCATCGCTTCCATTGTTGTAACGAGATCCCAAACCTTTGTTCCCAGAGCCGTATATATCGTTCCCTGAAGGGTTACGAAAAAGGGAATCCGTTTCTCTAAGGAGGTGAATCGGTTTTCCGCTCGGATCATCCACAGGCTCCAGGTTCCCTCCTCCGCCGAAGGATTATCCCACCGCAGTACCGGAACCGGCTCATCCGGCAGTACAGGCACAATTTCTGAAAGAATTTTTCGGAATAATGGATGTTGGGTCGTTAAAAGTTCAATTCCCGGATTATTTGTAGCAATCTTTGTATTGAAGGTATACTCCTTTTCCTCTTCCCCCTCCAGGGCTGTTATTATCCCTTGAAGCGTTCGTTCTACTGGAAAGTGTTTAAGCCCAAGATAGCTTATGAAAAGAGATTCGCTCCAGTAAGGAAGAGGGTTGTGCTGTACATCCTTTGATTTTTCTGCATCTATCTCTGAAGAATCGGTTACTGGAAGAATGTTCTCTGTACTCCTATAGTTTTCCAGTTTACCCCGTATTCCTAAAAGCCATTCGTCTCCCGCTTTATTAACCTGATCGGGGTTCAACAATGATGTCAGGTAAAGACCTGTAATATCCTTTGGTTCAATGGTACTGTCAAGTACATCCCCTGTTTTATCAATACCTAAATCGGAAAGTATCTGGGCAAGCTTAATCTCGATTATTTCATAAACTCTCTGGTCAGCGGAATCTGAAAGCATGAAGTTATAAGCTCTTACATCTTTTTTTTGGCCGATCCTATCCACCCGCCCTATACGTTGTTCAATAACCATGGGATTCCAGGGAAGGTCGTAGTTAACCACTGTATGGGCAAATTGAAGATTAAGGGATTCTCCGCCGGCATCTGTGGAAATAAGAACCTGTTTTTCGTGTCGAAATTCCTTAAGAACATTGACCCTAGTAGTGAAATCCATCTCTCCATGAAGGATCGAACAGGAAAGACCGCCTCTCTGTTCGAGTTCTCGTTTTAGCATAGACTGGGTAGCCCTGAATTCGGTAAAAATCACAATCTTCGTATCGGGATCTCCCTCTCCAGTCTTTATAAGATCAATGAGAGAAATCAGTTCTTCAAGCTTGGCATCGGCTTCCATAGAGATGCACTCCTGAATTTCCCTTAGCATTCTCTTGATGGCTTCTCCTTCACTCTGACGAGTGTTAGACCTCTCTGCTAAAAGCAGCTCAATCTGCACTTCGTCAACCACCTCCCCTCCATAGGTTAGATTCGAGGCGGTCATGCGGGGAAGATTTGGCCACACCCTATCCAATGTTTCCGGGACTTCCTCAGAAATACGGCTGTATCGTTTCTCCATGGCAGAGAGGAGAGCCTCGGTGGAGCTTGAGAGGAGTCGATGAAAGAGGAGAATGAGGAATCCGTACGAAGAATCCTTGGCTTCCTGGGAATACCTGTATTCGGAGGCGATGTAGCGATTCATCTTTTCAAGCAACCGCTTTTGACGGGCATGACGGACCGTATCGTGACAAACGGATATCATTTTTGTATGCCGTTTGGTAAAAAGGTGTTTTCCAGAGAAATCTATAGCCTGCCTTTTCTCAGTGCGTACAACATAAGGGTTTATTTCAGCAATTGTAGGAACACCTTCTCCAGCAAACGCATCCGCATCCAGGAGACGCAGGATACGTCTGAAATGGTCGGATTTTCCTCTGTGGGGAGTCGCCGACAGGAGGAGAACATTGGGAACGGCGCTGCAAAGGCTTTCCGCCATTTGGAACCGGGCAACCTGTTCAGTACCACCCCCCACTTTGTGGCACTCATCTATTATAATAAGATCGAAATCTGCATTTATAACACTTTCTAGGCGGAATCGGTTGTATTGCTCCACCCGTTCGGCAGACCAACCACTTCGGAACTCAATAGGTTTTAGGGCATCCATAGAGACTATGATTTGGTCGTGTTCCTTCCAAATGTTAAATCCCTTCCCTGTCCGCAGACTAGAGAAGGACCTGCCCATGATAGATAGATATTCTGTATCGTAGATCTGGAACCGTTCGTTGAACCTATAAAGCATCTCCTCCTGCCATTGAACTAGGGCGGAGGTGGTTACGATCACTAGAGTTTTCTTGACGATCCCCCTGAGTTTGAGCTCTTTCAGGACCAAACCTGCTTCTATGGTTTTTCCCATTCCGACCTCATCGGCCAAGAGGAACCGGATAAACCGGGCGTTCATCACCTTTTCCAGGGCTAGGATCTGATGGGGTAGAGGGATTAGATTTGATTCGTAGGGCGCGACAACCGATCTGCCCTTTAATTCTTCCCGAATTTTTGCTGCAAGGGCGCGACATTTAAGCGCGTCTGGGCCTGAACCAAGCCAGCCGGAAATAAAGGCATCTGCAGGAGCACTAACCATTTCCCTTTTTGCGATATCCCAGACGGTTCTTACGTATGTTCCAAAGAGGATCTGTTCACGGATAAGTTCAACCGGTGTATTGTCAAGTAGCATCGTCCTTCTCCATAGGGTTAGATTAACGAGGCTATCTTCTCTACGATAACCGCGAGAGGAGCACTGTCAAGACCTGCCCCATCGACACCTTCGGTGCTCGTAAAGAGGTTCTCCCCTTCAATGAAACCATTCTCTCGGTACCATTCCCTTTTCCATTCCCATCCTGCTCTGTAGTCGGGTTTGTCCATCATACCTAGGTGCTCCCAAATGATAATATCTCCCGCAGCGGTGGTGAAGGAAAAATCGGGGCGTAGGATGCCCTCCCGTATCTCGCCGCGCAGCGGGCGTTCATATTCATATTGAATGGGTGGATCATTTCCATATAGTAGATTGGCTATTACCATCTCTGATTTGCTTCGCACTAGTTTGCCGTCCGCTGTCCTATGAATAAGATTCTGTGCAAAAGGAACAGATTCCTCATGTTCTCTAAGAGCGGGAATGAAGAGATTTGTATTTCTTCTTCCTGTTTCGGATCGTTCTGGCCGCGAATACTCGTAGAGTATAGTAGGGTCATTTCCTTCTAGAAGGAGAACCATCCTATTTCTAGACCTGGTTAGAGCTGTATAGAGGAGTTCACGGGAGAGGAGCCGGCAGGTCTTTGGAATAACCACAAAAACAGTCTGGAATTCGCTTCCCTGTGCCTTGTGGACCGTAAGAGCATAGGCAAGCTCAAGGGGTCCTGTTCCCCCGAGAAAATCCTTTCCCGAGAAACCGAAGGTATAACCAGGCCTGCCGGCAAAGAGAACATTGAAAAAATCATTCTTCTGAATAGCCACAATACCGACTTCTCCGTTGGCCAGGTAAAAATTCTCTTCTCCGGTTCTCGGTTTAAAGCCTTTACGGCTTTTGTTAACAAGTTGAATTACCTTATCCTTTCGTACAATAGACTCGTCCCCGAGCTTCTTCCCCCAGGGCTTTTCTGCATGATCTAGTTCCGCCTTTCGGTATTTCATCTGAATCCACCGGTTGAGATCGTGAACACCATACGCGTGTTTACGCACCGGAGAGAGGATTTGCCAGGATTCAGCTTTATCCGGATTCATGAAATCGAAGTATCCGTTTTCATCAAAACCGAGGGATTGGTCGAAGCCTTTTGTGTCCTCAGGGCCTTGTATACCTAGGTTCTGTTTAAAGGACGCAAGGATTTGATCATGCAGCTCCTCTGGGTCCTTCCAGTACCTGATTTCCAGGTCGTTAAAATCTTTTCCGAATTCTATTTCCGATAGGGATCGATCAGAGTCGACGGGTCCTGATCCATTCATGAAAAGCGATGCAAGTCTAAGAGTGTCCGAAGGTTCTTCTTCCGTTCCCGCGGTTCTTACTTCCACATTAAGTCTTGCAATGGCACCCTGCAGAGATGCTCCAGTACACGGTTGGTTTGATTCATCCTCCATGTATGCGACAAGGTCGGCAAAGGGACGACCGGCTCCTATAGGTGGCAGCTGGGATGGGTCTCCCACAAGGATTATACGGGTAACATGGGCAAGATCTATCGCTCCAAAAAGGGCAGAAAAATCGTCTAATGTCATCATGGAGCATTCATCCACTACTATGGTTTTTTCCTTCTTATAAGTCTCTCCGCTAGAGAAACGTGGTAGCTGATGCTCTGCATCGTAACGATCCATTTGATATAAGAACTGTGCCACGGTAAGGGCTTCTTTTCCTGTAGCTTTTTTAAGTTTAACCCGGGCTTTTCCCGTTGGGGCAAGAAGGAGGATGCCTCCTTTTGAGCTTAAGGGTGATTTAAATAGAGCGCCAAGAACCGTAGTTTTTCCAGTCCCTGCTTTACCGGTTAGGACTGTAAGCTTCCTGGTAGTAACCTTTTCTAGGGCATCCACCTGCTCCTTTAGAGCCTCCTGGTGTTTAGGATTGGTAAGATCCACCTTCCCCTGGGCATCGGCAAGGGACTCTTTAATGAGGGTAGCCCAGTCGGCTCCCAGGCTCGGTTGAGAAGAAAGTAGTCGTGCTTTCATTATTTTTCCAAGCCTCTCTTCCCTTGCTTTGACATCCGAAAGCTGAAGCCCCTCAATAGATTTACCGCTCTTGGGATCGGGAACAAGTTCGAGCCGGGAGATCACATCCTTTAAGATGTTCTCGTTGGTCCGTGGCCAGTTAGACCCAATCTCAAAGGCCTGGCCACCCCCAATGTTTAGTACCGCTGAAACAGCTTCCGAGGTAGAAAGGAGGGTGTCACCATTCCCAGCGGCATCCCTGAGCACTGTTACCAGGGCAGCTCGGAGACGACGCCAATCCTGGGTAGATTTTACATCGGATGGTTCCGGTACAGGGAACCTGACCCGTATTGTGTCCTCAGGCAGGAGCCCCCGGTCTACCACTCCAAGGGGTATGGGTGGGTCTGTCCGGGACCCAAGGTCCGTTTCGCAGATTCGGTAAGGATTTTCTAGGATTTCCACAGTGGAAAGTGGAACAGAAGTAGATCTGTTCCTTTTGACCGGATCGTACCATCGCCGAGCCTGTTCCGGTGTTATCGCGAAACGAGACAGGAGTTTTAGCAGGGAAAGATCCGTCTGTGGATCCAGGTTGATCCAGGTATTTCGCGCGGCCTCTATCTGAGGTGTATAGTACCGTGACGGAGGAGGGATGGTGCCCCGCATGATTCCGTCTATTAAATACCATGGGTCTACATCAGTTTTCAGGCTTCCGTTGTTAACCAGGTCAAGACAGAGAGAGGTTCCCATTTTTACTCCCACTGCTTCCAGAACCGATCCTATTCCAGGGAAAGCCCCCCGTTCCTTCCAGCATTCGGCTATCCGGGCATTAAGCCATTCCTCCCGTTCAAGCCAGGGTCCTTGTGCTATTCCGTGTTCTCGTATCTTTCGGACTGAGGCTAAAAGCCGCACCAGGACAGATAGAGCAAGGTCGGAGGAAAGAAGCTCTGCCGCATAGGAGAACTCCTTCATATGCCCTTCCTCACCGGGGACCACGATCTGTCTTAGAAGCCCAAGCCTTCTCTCGTCCTCTGTCAGATCACCAGTACTCTCCAGATATGAGTGGTAAGGTAGAAGGAAACCATCGGAACCTTCCACTCGCACCGAATGAGCAATAGGTCTATCCCAGGCAAGGTAAGTGGGCCGGTTGTCCGTAGTCTGGTAGGCTATGGGATCATGGATTCTATTGATACGCCCTACACCTACTATCACCCGGGGAAGTTCCTCTCCCACTGGTGTTCCTTCCTTGCAATAGAAAAAGACGAGGGATTTCTCTGGGGTAAGCCTGCCGAAGAATAACTCGAGGATGCAGTTCTGTCTTTCCCTGCCGAAAACCCAAGAGGTTGCAAAGGGTGGGGTTTCATCCCGGGGAAGCGGTTCTGGGAGTGATGCATCCAGGGTTTCCTGGCTTGACCGGAGCATCCAGTTAAAGGGTACAGCGAAGGCTGTATGGGGGGGGACCAGAAAGTCGGTAGGAGCCAGGTGCCCGTGGGTTCCCTGGGCCTTTGAAATACCCGAGTAGGGGTGGATGAAACGTCTAACCCAGGGTTTCAGGTTCATAAAACTCCCCGATTCCTTGGCGCACGGAGGAAGTTTGTCTGTTTCTATTTCTCCAAAGTTTTTCCCCGCCTGTTCGATCTCCAGGGCATCATCCCGTTCAGACCGTATCCTATCAAGGAAAAGGCAGGAAGCATTAGCAGTTGGATGGGCGCAGACAGTTCCGTTCCACCCGGAATCGTGCCACGGTGTACGCAGACTTAGATGGTACATGGCTATCTCCTTTTTTACAGGGACTTTAAATTCTGTTTTTCGCTATATCGTAGTACATAAGGAGCTGTTCATCTTCATAGAGAACATCCTCCGGTATTCTTTCACCGATTCGTACAATATCATCAAACTCCTTGCGCTCCCAGGAGTCACGGAAACCGACCCTGAGAACTTCCACCCGCACCTCCTTAAGCCTTTTTGCACCGGGTTTTAGGAGCTGCTCCCTATATACTCCATACTCCTTTATAAGGGCTCGCTTGCGCCGTTGGGCCATCTCCTCCTCCCGGGAGGGGTCTGGAATCCTGTAGCTTCCGTCCGGTTGCCTGAGGAAATTATCCTCCAGAAGTTCCCGAAGGTCCGGTAGTATGTCCCCCTTACGGGTGGAACTTGATACTTCCCGCCACTGGGTATAGAGATCCTGGGGTTTCCTGGGTTTCTTCTTAAGCATCTCCCGGAGCCACACAATCCCCTCTGCCTCCGTAGTAACGATTAGCGGGAGGGTCTCCAGGGATGGCATAGACACCTTTAGGGCGTCGTACTGGGCCGCCTGTTCGGGAAGAAAGTACATACCCTCTCTTTCTACATACCGGCTGGATAGAAGTTCCTGGAACTCCCGGGCATCCATGGGTATAGCCCGGTTATTCATTATGGAGTAGCTAATAAGGCGGTCGTAGAGAACCTTCTGGCTCCGCTCTATAACCGCGATCCGTTTTCCCCCCTGACCCACATTAATAGGAAGACGGGAGAGATGTTCCCGAAGGAACTCCTCTGCCGCAGCCCCACCGGAGAGCTCGCTAAAGCCCGCGGAGAACCCCTCCGGAGGCTTGTAGCAGGAGATTACCAGGTCCTGTTTTACCGCCGTGGGGGTTGTAACAGCCTTAAAACTCCCCTGCTGTTTGTCCAAAGCCGCTACATTAGCGATGACGAAACCCGCCCTCTGTAGGGCGGTTTGGATACCATTCCATACCGCAGCGCTCGTATTGGAGAACTCGACGGTCATCCACCGCCCAGGTTTTAGAACCCTATAGTATTCGGCAAAACACCGCTCCATTAGGTCTATGTACTCGGTAAAACCCTTGTTCTGGGACTGGTTCTGAATTGCCTCCGGCCCCGGATTGGTCTTTATCTTAAGCCAGCTCTCCCAGATAAAGTTGAGCTCCGAGTACATTATGTTGGCGCCGAAGGGGGGATCGGTGAAGATGTAGTCGATAGAGTTAGATATAAGCGAATCAAAATCAGTGGCACTATTAATAAAAGAGCAATAATACATATTTTTATTGTTTATGTTTATATTAGACATATTTTGTACTTTTGTTGGAATCACTTTAAAAATTGATGTTTCAGAGATTAGTGATGAAATATATAATGTTCCATTTAATGGGCCATTGCCTCTATGACCTAGATTATATCTAACTAATTTTGAGATTAGTACTGGATTTATCGATTGTAAAACAAGATAAACTTTTTTTCTTACTCTAATATTAGCAATATTATCAATAACTGATGTCAATAAAGAAATAATCCACAAATTCCTCTTCGTATAAAAATGGTGTACATGTGTTATGCCCATGGGATCGTTTCTTCTACATTCATCTCCCACAGGCATCCTGTCCATCGGGTACCAGTAAGGAACCGGTAATTCTCCTACCTTCACAATGATGGCTAAATCGAGTTTATCCGGTCTCTTCTCCCCCCGTCTCCGTCCACTGGTATAGTTTATCAGAACCGGAACGGTCTTAGCCTGCCTGATAGTCTCTTTCAGGGCCTGGTCGTAAACCGTAATAAAGGCCCGATCCAGCTGCCGTTTTCCGTTCTTAGCCGAGCAGTGGGGGCAAGGAAACTCCTTTTTAACCTCTCCCCTCTCCTTATCTACCGCTTCTTCCCAAAAGATTATCTCTTTTCCGCAGGCAGGACATAGAAATACATCGCTCCACACGGTGTAGTTGATAGTTGCCAAATCCCCGGAATAACCGGATAGAACCTGCCTACATTCCTCTGCGCTCCGAGCCTCTTCTATAAGCCGTGATAAATCCGCTACTATGGCAGGATTTACCCCCTCCGGTGCCGTGTTGTACATCCAGCCGCATTCCTTTTCAACATCCAATAGGACCTTTCGGGCCTCCCTCTCGAACTCCCCCGCGTCCACCGGGGTGTTATAGTTGTAAGCTATAAAGGATGCTACTGGTGAAAGATCCCCAATAACCGCTCGGCGGGGACCCCAAGCAGGAAGGGTTCCAAACCTCTCAGTCCACTCCCGCTCTATCCTTTCCCGGGTTTCCCGGTCCGGATTTCCGCAAAGCTGGGCCGCCACTCCTGTCATCCCCGTTCCGGCAAAACCGTCCAAAACAATATCACCCGGCTGGGTGTAGTGGAGGATGTAGCGCATAATGGCTGGATGAGGAACCTTAGTATGATAGCTGTGGGCATTGTATATCGGGTTATTTTTTCCTTCGCTTACATCCGATGCATAGGGGGTGGTCACAGTAAAATCGGTGCGTCTTCCCTTTATAGAAGATTTCTCCTCCTCCCATTGGGAAACAAAGGCCCCAGTCCAAGGGTTCGGGCAAGCGGTGTAATAGGGGGGATCGGACAAGGAAAGGATCTCTTCGTCTTCTCCTAGAGGAAACCCATCGATCTTTCGGAGCTTCGGAAGAAGTCCTTTCAGTTCCTTTCTGAAGTGCGCTCGACGCTCATCGTCGTTTCGGAAGGTCATTCCTAGCACAGTAACAGGTCCTTGCACTTGTTCTATTGGAAGATCGAGTTCCTGGTCCATCCTTATACCTCCTTGTTCTATTTAAAGACAATGCGCACCTTAGAGTGTTCTCTTCCAGCACACAGCTCTTCCAGGTAGCGGTTAAAAGCTTCGGCAGCCTCGGCCACCTGCATGGGCCTGGAAAAACGATCTTTCATGTGGTCGTAGGAAATCTCTACTTTGTCTATACCCTTTGAAAGGGCGATGACTATGTCCCGGGCTTGCTTTGCATTCCCTGCATGGAGAGAGTCTCCTCCAGATTTGAAACGTTCTATGAACTCCCGCTCCTCCGGCTTTAAAACATCGTACACTATCTTAACCACCGGGTCGGAGAACAAGGTTCCGATGGCATTGGTCCATTTTTCCAGTATCTCCGCAAGCCTTTCTCGTAGGATTATTACCGAAAGCCTTGGTCTTCCGGCAAACTCCCGGGGATTAAAACCCTGGAAGGGTTCTCTGCACAGAAGCGCTTTGTTCACATTGGGATCCGCTGGCTGCAGGGAGGCCAGGTCGGAAAGCCAGGTTTTGTAGTCACCCGCTACTAGAAGAGGAGCGTCTTTTAGGATATCACAGATGCGTTTCTCCTCGGAAACCAGCAGCTTTTCTGCCTTTATCGCGTCGGCAGGACTTAAGCGGGAAGCGTAATATAGTTCTAGGTAATATGTGGCATATCGGTCAATTAAAGAACGTAGTTGAGTCTCGTACCGCCCAATCTCCGTATCTCCCCCTTTTGTTAGTACTGTAGCAAGTCTATCCAAGGCCTCTTTAATCTCGTAAGACAGGTCTTCCCGTGTGTTGTCTATATAATTAAGGGCCTGATTAAGATAAGACACAAGAAAGCTAAACCGTTCGCTCCTGTATGCCAGGGTCTCAATTTTTTCACAAAGGGGATATGCAGAAAAGGCCTCTTCCAACTCTTTTATGGAGAGGCTAAAGTTCTTGAGCTTTCCGTAACTGGTTAGTCCCTGGATTCGGTCCAGTACTGCGCTAAGCCCCTCCAAACGGGTATTCCACTTAACAGCCTCCTGTGCCTCTACCAAAGGAATATTCCTGCAGGAGATCCCCCCAGCGAGGATATTTCGTGCTCTTACAACCCGATCGGAACGATTCCTAGCCTCGCTTACAATTTTCGCTGCTGTTTCCACCTGTTCAAGCACAGAGGTAAGATCCGGAAGCCCAAGATTAGAGAAGAGCAACTTAAGTTCCTTAAGGGGAATTCCGGTATGCCTACGCACCAGGGTGAAGGAACAAAAATCATCTACTCCGATCTTTGCAACCTCCTCTATATTCGCAGCACTTATGGTCCTATTTCCGGGAAATAGGACCTCTATTTCTCCGGTAAAGGCGCAGGCGCATAAAACCAGAAAGTAGAGCTCCCCTTGGAGGAAACCATACTTAGAATACCAAAGATTCTGCTTTATATAATGGCAAGAAACTAGATCGTCCCGGTTTAGAACCCCGCTATCCCCCTTCTTCTTAATTTCCGAAAGGAGATTCATGGCATACTTGCTTGTCTGGAGTGTTACCGCTGTGCCACTCCACAAGCCTAGACCCGAAAGAACGCCCTCCCCGTCCCGGTTCGGGTTGCCAGGTCTGATTATTTTTTGTATTCCGCTCTTTACCACCACCGATAGATTTTCCTTGCTTATCGGCCTGGGCATGGCAGGAAAGGATGGGTAGTCGGGATATTTCTCATTAAATACCGGATTTAAGATCCGTGACGCTACATCGGTGAAGATCTGTTCCTTTGTATTTCCTGTTCCGGGAAGGGAAAAGGATGATAAAAGACTACCCTTACCCTTATGCCAAACGGTGGTAGCCTCTGGATACTCCTTGTCGAAGATTGTTTTTGCTATGTTCAGGTATTCATTCACCTTGTTCTGGAAAAGTTGCTTCTGCCCACTGGATGCAGCAAGAAGTTTCGCTTTTGCCGCGCCAAATAACTGTACCGTCTCCTTCATCTTTTGACTAAGGCCGGAAAAACTAAAATAGACCTCATCTGCCTCGTCGGATCGCTCCTGCGTTCCAAATAGAGGAAGGAAAAAGAGATAGTAGTGCTGTATAGGCTCTGTGGTGGAACGTTCGTTGGGGTTACCAAAAAAGATATATCCCAAACGGAAACTCTTATGGTCATTCCATGTAAGGCTGTGTTCCCATATCTTAAACCCTGCCCGGTAGGTATTGTGGCTCAGCTGGAGAAGGTACTGTAGAAAGTCGAAGAAATACTGGTCTGCAATATCAGGCTCCCTGCGGATAATATTCTCTGCATAGTCTTTGATTATTTGGTCTATATTTATTCCACCTTCCGTCCGTATAAAAAAGGTCTCTCCTGTTTCCTCGTGGGAGACATACTGACCGGAGGTTGCGGTAACTATATCGCGGGCTACTGCATCGCAGGCCTGAACCAGGAGATCCCGGTTATCCACACCAGCCATCATAGGACAAAGGTCATCTACTAGGCTGTCAGCCGTTGCTCCAATATGCTTATCCAGATCGTCAAACAGAACACGAATAGCCAGGGCATGGGCTATCCGAAGTGCTGTTGGCCTCTTGGCTGCCTTTGCCTTAGTAAAGGATGTTGTAATCTGTTCCTCGATGATCTCCATGGCATCCTTTACGGTACGAATGTCCGGAATGGTTAGGAGAGACGGATTACCTGCAATTTCTTTCCAGTACTCATCGTAGGTGATTAACCCCGGCATGTCTGAGGCTATTTCCTTATCCAACATTTCAGAAAAACGCCTGCTTAGGGTTGTAAGGATTTCCCGCTGACTCTTGCCGTGCCTGATGTTCTCGAAATTCTCTATGTACCGGGGATGTACAGGGAAGAGATTGGTATATTCATTTATCCGTACGTTCATATCAGCAAAGAGATGTGTAAATTGGAGTAGATGGTTCATTATCTCTTTCTTCTGTTGTTCCGTTTTTTTTAAGAGACGCTCCTGGACCACATAAGCGACATCATTGCGGGTAATTATTAGGTCCATGTAACGATCCTCTACCTTGTTTAACATCTCCGCTGCGTACTGAAGGGATGCGGTGCGATAGATCATCTCCTGTACGCCGAACATGATTCGGAATCTCGTTCCATTGCATGTCTCACCTAGTTGACGCAACAACATTAGGTCATTGTTCAGCTCAATAGGCTGTCGGCCGGTTAAATATTCCAAGGTCTCATCAATTACCACAAGGAGTCCTCGATCTGGGAACTTTTCCTCGTACACAGAAAGCATCTCTAAAATTTGTTCCTTCCAGGAAACGGGTTTATCCTTCTGAAAAGAGAAGCTTACACTCAGAGATTCTAGATATTTTTCTATTTTATAGAAAACAATATCCTTCAGGGGCAGGTCCGTTCCTATCTCGAACCGAAGTACATTGAACTTTCCTGCAATCGGCTTGAATGCTTCCCGCATTTGCTGATCCTGAAGATCATCCAGAATTTCTGAGTTTTCGGCTATAGCTGAAACTAGGGACATTAGGTGAGATTTCCCAGTTCCATAGTTTCCCACTATCTGGATACCTTTTGTTTCATTTTTAGAGCCCAGGATAAGGTTACCTATTACAGCCGTCTTAATATCTTCCTTTAATCTTCCGGAAAATACGAAAGTACGAACCAGATGCTTGGCCTTCTCCGGATCAGCCGCCTCTACCAATTGTATATTGGAAACAATGGGGTCAAAATGTATTAGATCGCGGTATTTCATTTCTCCTCCTGAACTATCTTATAATTAGCCCTGGAAAGATCTATGCTATAGGGGCTGTCTTTGCTGCCTAGTTTCAGCATACCCCTTTCTTCTTCCCCTGGCCAGATTAGGGCGGTTTGGTATCTGTGGGCTGTCCACAATATGAGCTGTCGCGGATTAAGTTCAAGCTCCGGCTCAAATAGTATCCCAGGATTCGCCAGCGCAATAATAGTGTTCTGATACTTTCTCATAATCGCTCTAATATCTGTTTCAAAAAAATCCTGAACTTCAAGGGCCAAGCAAATTCTCTCTTTCTTATTTATAAGGAACGAACTAATGCGTTTACCAAGATCGTAGACTACCCATCCCGATTTTTCAGCGGAAATGATTTTCTGCTCCTGATACTCCGGTTTAACCAGATAGACAAGAAGAGTTTCAATCATGGCTATTCCGCAGGGATACTGTTTCTCTAAAGGTATCAATGAGATCATCTATAGCCTTAACACCGGAGTTCTCTATCGTGAAAATGTTCAGGTGATCCATTGCACGGGACAGAGCAACATAGATGAGGTTCCGTACCATTTTGTCCGCTGTCTCTGTGTCGTAGGTATCGTCATGGGTAATGATTCCTGGTAGGTACAGGAGGATAACCGGAAAATCCAGACCCTTGCAGGAATGCATGGTCGACTTACGAATACCCGGGGTCTGGGAAAAATCGAATTCCTTATCCTTTATGTTTACAACGGTATAGCCATTCCTAGTAATCCTATTCGATACTTCACTCATGTCTGTTCTTAGAGGCGATAAGATGCAGATATTCTCTGGATCATATCCGATTTGGTTTATAAATAGACCCACCCTCTTGCCGATCAGATCTAAAAGCTCATCCCTACTATCAGACAGGAATAGTTCTGGTGGCGGCCCGTTCCGGAAAGCCTCCGGCTGGCTTTCCATATCCTGTCCTGGTATCTTTTTTCTGTATCCTTCGCAGAATTCGTGGAGTTCCATAGTATTACGGAAATTGATCTTGAGTATCCGCGTTCTTCCCCGAATATCTACCCCTCCCCTAGTAAAACTGAATCCAGGCTGGTAGATCGACTGATCAGCATCCCCGGCCATAACTATACACCTTTTGGTACACGCTTTTATTGCCTTTATATCTGCAGTTGATAGATCCTGTGCCTCGTCTATAAAGGCATAATCAATTGAATGGATCCCAGGATCACCGTACCGCTCCGTGGCGTACTGGGCTATCTTGAGGCGGGAATAATTCTTGGTAAATCGCTTCCGCTGCTCCATATCAGCCACCATCTGGGTAAGGGATGTCCACACCTTCTTTCGGATTTCTTTAGAAAGGGGACGCTTCATATTCTTCCGCTCTATCCCCTCTTCGACATATTCTTCATACGAGATATCATTGCCGAAGATGAACTGTTCCACTTCCGCTGCAAGCTCAATTACAGACAATTCTTCTACAGGATAATTCTCAGCTAGCTTGCGGGGGAGGTTGAAATCCACACCATACTGGGAGTCAATCATCTGTAATTTTTCAAGGAGAAATGAATCTGCTGTACTAACCCTGTCAGCCGGATTGTTTCCTGAGATGAGTTCGGCGATATACCTGTCATATTTCACCAAGGCATTCGTGTAGGTCAGAAGGGCAACGGCCGCTGGCTCCTCCATACCAAGGCTTTCTTGATCACTTTTTCTTGCCTTTTCTATTGCTTTTATGAGCACAAGGGTTTTACCTGTCCCTGCTGAACCCTTGATGAGAAAATCTGCTCCAAGACTGATCTGATCAATAATTGTCTGCTGTTCCTTGGTAAGTCTAGTGATGGATCTTTCGAAATCGAACCGAGATCTCGTATACACCGTCAGCCGAGAAAGAGAATCAATGTACTCCTGTACATTCTTATACTCCTCAAGTTCCTTAGAAATTCTGCTTTGTTCA
>Ga0067045_1029961_pt1 | contig 17369 bp, 20 predicted proteins | sample TerdegcTABiofilm_FD_59184 | JGI IMG/M metagenome (GOLD analysis project Ga0067045, IMG submission 59184) | Combined Assembly of (Gp0054472, Gp0054536) Wastewater bioreactor microbial communities from Singapore -Terephthalate degrading... | reverse complement strand
CTAGCTGCTAAATTGTGTTATTCTACCAAATCAATTGATCAAATAATAAATTCGTTAGATAGTGAGCAATCTAAGAGGATAATAAAAAAAATAATCAGATTAGGGCATTATTCTGTTTTAGAGCATGCCTCTTTTACCTTTGGAATTGAGAATATTTCTAGAGTTACTTCACATCAATTGGTACGACACCGCATAGCATCTTATGCTCAAAAGAGTCAGCGCTATACCAGAATTGATCCCAAAGAGAATTGTGTTATTCCAAAAGACATTGCCCATGATCAAGATTTTGGACAAAAATTCCAAAATCTTTCTGCTCAAAGCACAGCTTTTTATTTAGAAATGCTGAAAAAAGGTATCTCTCCTGAAGATGCCCGTTATATTCTACCACAAGCTATTACCACTAATATTATTTTTACTGCAAATGCGAGAGAGTTAATACATTTTTTTCGATTAAGATGCTGTAATCGAGCACAATGGGAGATAAGAGAATTAGCTCTCAAGATGTTAGAGATAGCAAAGGACATTGCTCCAAATATATTTGCTATTGCCGGACCACCCTGTTTAAACGGTCCTTGCCCGGAAGGGGAAATGTCCTGTGGTAAACCCTGGAGCAAAGTAAAGGAAGAGGATTAAAGGTAATAAGAAAAAATTCGTTGATGAAGTTTGGAAAGTAGTGTGAGGATATGTTTAAAAAGTTAGAAGATATTGAAAAAGAATATCATAATCTAAATGAACAATTATCTCGACCGGAAATAATTGCGCATCAGGAGCAGTTTCAAAAATTGGCTAAAAGGCATAGTGAAATTGCCCGTATAGCTCAGCTGTATATGGAGTATAAGGAGATAGAGAAAGAGATTCAAAATAATGAGCAATTAAAAAAAGAGGAGTATGATCCGGAATTAAAAGAATTAATTACTGAAGAAATTGAATTACTGAAGCAAAAGAAAGATAAGATAAAAGATTCTTTACAGGAATTATTAAATCCAGAGGATCCCAGAAATAAGAAAAACATAATTGTGGAGATTAGAGCTGGTGCTGGAGGAGAAGAAGCAGCACTTTTTGTTAGTGATTTATTTCGAATGTATTCTCGATTTGCCGAAAGAAATCATTGGAAAGTAGAGGTTATGAATTCCAATCCCACGGAAATAGGGGGATTTAAAGAAATCATCTTTGGTATTTCAGGTAAGAATGTCTATGGTAAATTAAAACAGGAGAGTGGGGTACATAGGGTGCAGAGAATTCCCATTACTGAATCGGGAGGTAGAATACATACCTCAACTGTTACGGTGGCTATTTTACCGGAAGCTGAGGAGATTGAAATGGAGATCAACCCCAACGATCTGAAGATTGATCGTTTTCGTTCTACTGGTCCTGGAGGGCAGAGTGTTAACACTACTGATTCAGCTGTTAGAATTACCCATCTTCCTACTGGGATTGTAGTAACCTGTCAGGACGAGAAATCTCAGCATAAGAATAAAGAAAAGGCGTTAAAGATATTGAGAGCAAGATTATTAGATCGTTTACAAGCTGAACAACATAAAGAAATTGAGCAACAGAGAAGAAAACAGGTAGGAACTGGAGATCGAAGCGAGCGCATCAGAACTTATAATTTTCCACAAAATCGAGTCACCGATCATCGTATAAATGTAAATTTTTATAATTTAGAAGATATATTAGATGGAAACTTGTTTGATATTATTAAACACTTTTAGTATTACACAAAAAAGATTAATCCTTAGAATTTTCTTTGGGTAATAATTTCCATGACTGATTATTTGTTTTCTAATAAGGAAAAACAGGAAAATGAACAGTGTATCGGAGACCTTCTTGCTAAAGGTAAATTGATTTTAGATAGAAGTGGTAATAGTAGAGCTGAGCAGGAATCAGCTTTATTGCTCAGTTATTTATTAGATAAAGAAAGAAGTTATTTGTATTTAAATAGACATTTACCAATTCCCAAGACCAAAGTAAAGCTATATTACCAGTGGATTATAAAAAGAAGCAAAGATATGCCAATCCAATATATTACTGGCTTTCAGAACTTTATGGGATTAGAGTTTGCTGTTTCAGAAGGAGTTTTTATCCCGCGAGCAGAAACAGAGATATTAGTAGAAAAAGTTATACAATTGATTGAGATGGTACCAGAGACAAAGCAATTATCTTTATTAGATATAGGAGTTGGATGTGGAGTTATACCGATTACTATCTGCTATTATTTTAAAAAAAGGGGGAAAGGTATAAATTTCCATGCTGTTGACCTTTCCGCAGAAGCCCTGGCCTTAGCTGCTAAGAATGCCCAGCGCTTTCAATGTGAAAAAAATATTCATTTTTATTGTGGGAATCTCTTTCAGCCTCTCCGAAAAATTCAGCATTCTTTAAACTTTGAGGGCATCATCTCTAATCCACCTTATTTGAGCCGAAGAGATTGGGAAAACTTACCTGTAGAAATACGTCATTTTGAACCAGCCATGGCATTCTTAGCCGGAGAAAGAGGTCTGGATTTCTATGAAAAAATAATAGCTCAATCTCCTCAATACCTTAAACCTGGCGGTTTTTTGGCTTTGGAGATTGGTCATCAACAAAAAGATGCCCTTTACCAGATAATTCATAGTAACCAGAATTACCAAAGAAAAATCTGTGTCCTTCCGGACTATTACCAAAACGACCGGGTAATTATAGCTTTTAAAAATGATCAGAAGACAAAATGAGGAAGAAGTTGGAAAAGAAAAGTATTTTATTTGTATGTACTGGTAACACCTGCCGTAGTGTAATGGCTCAAGCCTTATTTCAGCAGTTAAAGGAGGACCTGTTCCCGGAATTGGACTATCACCCAGATTCTGCTGGTATTGCTGTTAGTGATACTTTATCCCCAAGTAAAGAAGCTGTTTTTTGTTTAGCTAAACATGGAATAGACATTACCACTCATAAAGCCCGAATGGTTAACCCTAAGATCATTAAAAAATCTTCTCTTATTCTGGCTATGACTCATCAACAGTTAAGTTATCTGAAAAGTCATTTTCCCTGGGCCAATCATAAAATACATCTTTTCAGGCCCTTTTGTCACCAAAAAAAATACCTGAAGGACGATGAAATTGAAGACCCCTATGGCAAGGGAATAATCTATTATGAAAATATTTATAAAAAATTGAAACAGGATATTAAAAAACTATTATCTCATTTAAGAGAGGAGCTTAAAGATGAACCAAGTAACTAAAATTGCTATTGGCAGTGATCATGGGGGGTATGAATTAAAGAATGTCATTATCAATTATCTTAAGGAAAGGTTGTATATCTACAAAGATTTTGGCTGCTTTGATTCCCAACCCGTACATTATCCTGATTATGCCTTAAAAGTAGGAAAGGCCATTGTGAATGAGGAGTATCAATTAGGTATCCTTATCTGTGGTACTGGTATTGGCATGTCTATTGCTGCTAATAAGATAAAGGGCATCAGGGCTGCTCTATGTCATGACACTTTCTCGGCTCGTATGGCCAAAGAGCATAATAATGCTAATGTTTTGACCATGGGTGGAAGGGTAATTGGTCGAGGTTTGGCTTTAGAAATACTACAAGTATGGTTAGGGACTGAATTTAGCCAAGAAAGCCGTCATATAATTAGACTGAAAAAAGTAGAAGATATTTATGAGCAATATTGAATTAGTGCTATCAGAAATAATATGGTAGGATTTAAGAAGGATAGTTATAATAAATAAAATAAACAAAACCAGGAGGTTGTATTTTGAAAGAAGTAGTAGTATTGGATCATCCCTTAATTCAGCATAAACTGACTTTGATTAGAAATAAACGTACAGAAGTAAAAGACTTTCGGGAAATTGTAGAAGAATTGTCCAATTTGATGGCTTATGAAGTAACCAGAGATATTCCCCTAAAGGATATTAAAATTGAAACACCTATAGCAAAAACTACCGGTAAAATCATCGCCGGGAAGAAAATGGCTGTTGTAGCAATATTGCGAGCGGGCTTGGGGATGGTGGGGGGAATATTACGATTAATACCTTCTGCTAAAGTAGGACATGTGGGGATATATCGCGATCCTGATACACTCAAGCCAGTCAGTTATTATGCTAAATTACCTCAGGATATTAATAAAAGAGATGTTATTGTTGTTGACCCTATGTTAGCAACTGGGGGGACAGCAGTAGCAACTATTGAATATATTAGAAGATTTACTAAATCCAATATTAAGTTTATGTGTCTGGTTGCTGCCCCGGAAGGTATAAAAATGCTTAGGAAACATTATAAAGATGTGGTTATTTATACCGCTACTGTTGATGAGGGTTTGAATGAACATGCTTATATTGTACCTGGATTAGGAGATGCCGGAGACCGTTTATTTGGTACCAAATAATTTGTTAGCTATTTGTTTAGTGCAAGTAACAAATAATAAATATAAATGAAGAGTGATGAATAAGTAGAAAAAGAAGGAAATAAAATATTATTTTTTATTTAAAAGTTAAAAATCCAAAACTAAAAACTTTTAATCAAGAAAAAAATTATTTACCACTCATTACCAATTATGATGTTAAAATACCAATAAATAACAATAATTAAGAACTAGGGAGATAAATGATATACAAGATATACTATAAATATTGACATATTTAGAAAATAAACCTATCAGGAGGATAATATGTCTCGCCCCTCATGGGATAAATATTTTATGCAGATTGCTGTATTGGTCTCTAGTAGGTCAACCTGTTTAAGGAGAAAGGTAGGGGCTATCATCGTAAAGGATAAACGGATATTGACTACCGGTTATAATGGAGTTCCCCGCTCCTTAGTCCATTGCGAGGAAGTGGGTTGTTTACGCACAAAAATGGGAATCCCCTCGGGAAAAAATCAAGAACTATGTAGAGGATTGCATGCCGAACAGAATGCCATTATTCAAGCTGCTTTGCATGGAATAAGTATTCAGAATAGCCTTCTTTATTGTACCGAACAACCTTGTATTACCTGTGCCAAGATGATTATTAATGCCGGTATTATTAAAGTTTTTTATCTTAAAAGTTATCCTGATAAATTAGCCCGAGAAATTCTCAAAGAAGCAAGGGTAGAAGAGGTACATTATGCAGAGTAGAGCAGGGGAAAAAATCAAGGTTGCCTTTATCTTTGGAACAAGGCCTGAAGCAATTAAAATGTACCCGGTCATTAAAGAGGCTAAAATGTATCCTCATTGGATAGTGCCAATAATTATTTTAACTGCCCAACACCGAGAAATGCTTGATCAGATGATAAAGCTTTTTCAAATAATACCAGATTTTGATCTGAATATTATGGAACAAGGACAATCCTTATCCCGAATAAACTCTTTAGCCTTGCTGAAATTAGAGCAGGTCTTTCAAGAAAAAAAACCAGATTTAGTTTTAGTACAGGGTGATACTACCACTACCTTTTCTGGTGCCTTAGCTGCTTTTTATCAAAAGATAAAAGTAGGACATATTGAAGCTGGATTGAGGACTCTAAAAAAATATTACCCCTTTCCTGAAGAGATTAATAGACGTTTAACTACTGTTTTAGCAGATTACCATTTTACTCCCACACCTCAAACAGCCCAAATATTGAAAAAAGAGGGTGTTGACCCCCAGCATATCTTTATTACCGGGAATACGGTAATAGACACCTTATTTCTCATGCAAAAAGATAAATTCCAATTTAGGGATAGCAGGATTAACTATGTAATTAACCAGAGAAGGCCGCTATTATTGATAACTATGCATCGCCGTGAGAATTGGGGTGAACCTATGGTTAGAGTATGTCAGGCGGTAAGCAATATACTACAAAAAAATCGAAATATTATTGCCTTTTTCCCGGTCCATAAGAACCCTATCATTAGAAAGGTTGTCAACCAATATCTTCTGGATAAGGATAATATTTTATTGCTGGAACCTTTAGATTATCAGGAAATGGCAAATTTAATGACCTTATCCACTTTAATATTAACTGATTCGGGAGGAATTCAAGAAGAAGCTCCAGCACTGGGTAAGCCAGTACTGGTCTTAAGAACAGAGACAGAAAGGCCGGAGGTTATAGAAATTGGTGCTGCTAAATTGGTAGGAACCGATATAGCAACTATCACTAAAGAAGTAGAGGAATTGCTCAATAATCCTATTTATTATCAAAAAATGGTGGTGCAAAATTCTCCTTATGGTGATGGTAGGGCCGCGAAAAGAATCATTCATTATCTTCTCTATCAATATCACCTCATAAAAACCCTTCCTGAGGAGTTTGTTCCTGCTCTGGCGAGCAGTTGAGCTATGGTTATTTATCTTTAAAAAATAGAACTTTTTGGATTATGAATTATTATTAGCTTGAGCTGTTTTCTTATGTTATAATAATAAACTGATGTTTTTTATTTAATTATAAAAATCCATTTCTTAGAAGTTACTAAATTGGCTTGTGCTGAAAAAGGTTAAGAAAATCTATAGAGTAATTTTACGCCTGAACTATAAAGTAAGTAAGTTATATCACTAATTTTCAGTTTGATAATCAGGAAAGAGGATAAATTATGTTGCCTTTATGGGATGAGATACCGACCAGAAAAGCCCCCCTGATAACTATAATTATTATACTAATAAATTGTTTAGTCTATTATTATCAGTTTTTTATGGTAGCAGATGCACAGACTTTTATTTATGCCTTTGGATTAATTCCCTACGAAATTACCAGAGGCATAGATCTGCAACCGGCCGGCCCCTCATTCCTTTATCTTACTGTCATCTATTCTATGTTTATGCATGGTAGTTTTGTTCATCTTTTTGGTAATATGCTTTATTTATGGATTTTTGGCAACAATGTAGAGGATCACCTGGGTAAATTCCGCTTCCTGTTATTTTATATATTATCAGGAATTTGTGCGGCCCTGGGACAAATTTTAGTTAATCCCTATTCCAGGATCCCTATGATTGGAGCCAGTGGAGCTGTGGCAGGCGTCTTAGGTGCTTATTTGATTCTCTTTCCCAGAGCAAGAATTACTACTTTAATCTTTTTTGGTTTCTTTATTCGGTTAATCAAATTGCCGGCCATATTTGTGCTGGGTCTCTGGATTATCTTTCAAATATTTTACGGATTATCGGATTTATCATTGTCAAGAGGAGTAACAGGTGTAGCCTGGTTTGCACACATTGCCGGATTTTTTGCTGGGGTAATTTTAATTAAATTATTTAGTCCCAGGCAAAATTATTACTATATTTAAACTTATTATGTTATACCAGTCAAGCCAGGACATCTTTTTGCCTATTTTTTACAATTAAGCTATAATTTTTATGCTTATTTATATAAAATAGCATTTAACATCTAAAAAATATTTTTATTACCGGAAGAGAATAATGATTACCACAGTAACCCTTAATCCATCTCTTGATGTTATACTGAAGTTAAAAAAGCTGGAGCTAAACCGGTATAATATTGTGCAAAAGGTGACCAAAATTCCTGGTGGCAAGGGTATCAATATTTCTAAGGCAGTTAGAGCTTATGGTCTGGAAACTATGGCTTTAGGTTTTATAGGGGGGGTATAATGGCCATTATATCATAGAGCAACTTAATACCTATGGTATTTCCACCCATTTCTGGCACATTGAGCAAGAAACCAGAGCTAATATAATTATTATGGAAGAAACTAATAACACCCATACCTTACTAAGCGAACCGGGACCTGAGATAACAGAGTATGATCTTAATCATTTCAAGTCATTATTTTTTAGAGCTATGGCTCAAAGTAGAATAGTCGCTCTTTCTGGAAGTCTACCCGGTAAAGTTCCTGAAGATATATATTATCAATTAATTGAGCTAGCACACCAGAGAAATGTTCCCACTATCTTAGATGCAGCGGGGAGTGCTTTTCAAAAAGCTTTATGGGCAAAACCCTTTTTAGCTAAACCAGATTTGAGAGCTTCGGGATTTGAAATTTTCCAAAAAAAAGTAGACCATCCCGAGATTGCTTCCGATATTGCTCAGTAAATTGTACAACTCGGGATAAAGATTGCTCTGGTCCCTTTTGCCGACAATAAAGATATTATTGCTACTGAGGAAGGAGTATGGTTAGCAGAGAGTATTACCGATAATGTGGTTAATATTATTGGTAGTGATGAAGCTATAATAGCCGGATTTGCTATAAAATTAATGGAAGCCGAAAAAGACCAGATAGCCAATATTATTCAGTTTGCTATGGCTTGTGGTTTAGCCAGTGCTCTTACTGAGGATGAGGAGTTTCATAATAAAGAAGATATAATGGCCTGTCTCCCCTATATTAAAGTTACCAAATTAAAATGATGAGTAAAGGAGTGTTAATTGAAAGTTAAAGATATTATGCATAGAAATACCTCCAGTGTATTACCAGATTGTAGTTTGAAAGAGGTAATTAAAATTATGGCTTTACAACGTATTAATGGTATACCAGTGGTAGATGAAAATCAAAGGGTTATTGGATTTATTTCTCAGCATGATATAATTAAGACCTTGTTACCAGATTATCTTACTGTCATCAGTAGTAATATATTTTTAACTGAATTTATACGGCTTTCTAAGAAACTAAAAGAATGTGCCGATTTAAAGATAGCTCAATTTATGAACAAAGAGGTTATTACCGTCAATGAAGATGATAATGAAGTTATGGCGGCAGGTTTATTAATAAGATATAGGATTCATCATTTACCAGTGCTACGTAATGGTTATCTGGTAGGAATGGTAACTATGAGAGATTTATTAAAGGCCATATTAGAGCAAGAAGAAGTTCAGGAAAGTGAGCAGGTCGAGAAAAAATGAACAAAGGTTTTTTTATTTCTTTAGAAGGATTTGAAGGTTCCGGGAAGACTACCCTGGCAAAAAGATTGTATCAAATATTTTTAAAAAATGGATTTGAAGCGGTGTTAACCAAAGAACCGGGTGGTACCTTAGTGGGAGATAAGATTCGTAAAATATTATTGGAAAGAGAAAGTGAGGGATTAGGTTATAAAGCCGAACTGTTGTTATTTGCCGCCTCCCGAGCCGAAAATGTACGAATTAATATCAAACCATCTTTAGAGAAAGGATTGATTGTAATTAGTGATAGATATTTCGATTCTACCACTGCCTACCAGGGTTTTGGCCGTGGTATTGATTTAAGCATCATTGACTACCTGAATAATTTTGCAGTAGAGGACATTATTCCAGATTTAACCCTTTTTTTAGATATTGATACTGAAATTGGTTTAAAAAGGGCTACTATGCTCCATAACAATTCTGAGCTTCGCTTTGAAGATGAATTTCTTCAGAAAAAAGAAATTAATGGTAAACTTTTTTTAGAAAGAGTAAGAGATGGTTATTACCAAATTGCCCGACAGAATCCGGAAAGGATAAAGATAATTGATACTAACCGTGATATCCCGGTAGTAATCCAGGAAATTGTGACCATAATTAATCTTAAACTTTCCCAAAAATTTAGAAAAAAAATCATTTTAGAGTTATAAAAAAAATTTATAGAAGAGATAGTTGGTTTATTCTTTGATTATGATTAGCTTTGACCAGATAACTGGACATAATAAGTCCATTCAAATATTACAAAGTTTAGTCAAATTGGACCAGATAGGACATGCTTATCTATTTGTGGGAAAAGAGGGTATTGGTAAAAAGATTACAGCATTAGCCTTTGCTAAAGCAATAAGCTGTATCAATTTATCTGAAGATTTTAATCCCTGTAATCACTGCCCATCCTGCTTGAAAATCGAGAGAGGAATTCACCCTGATATTCAAGTTATCAGCCCCCTTAACTCGGTAATTTCTATAGGTCAGATTAGGGCAATCAAAGATATTATCTACTGGATGCCCTTAGTAAGTAAGAGAAAGATATTTTTAATTGATGATGCTCATAAGATGACTATCGAAGCTGCCAATTCCTTATTAAAGATATTGGAAGAACCACCGGCATTTGCTGTATTAATCTTAATTACTTCTGAACCAGAATTTATTTTACCAACTATAAGTTCGAGGTGTTATAAGATATCTTTTTTACCGATAAGAAAGGAAGAACAAGTAAAAATATTAACCAGGATGAACTTAGGATTAGATCATCGGAAATTAGAAGAAATTGTCTTGCTTTCTTCTGGTAGTCTGGGTAAGGCTTTAGAGTTAGCTCAAAATCCTGAGAAATTACTGGAAAAAATCAGACTTTTAGAATGGTTAATAATGACTACACCCGAAAATATAATTAGTAATACCTTTGCCCAGAGTGAAAAGGAATTAACTTGCATTTTAGATTCTTTTTTAGATTTTGTAGAGATAATGGTTTTATGGTTTCGAGATATTCTATTGTATCAGTCAGGATTACCGCGGGAATTGCTCTTTTTCCCCGGGCGGATAGATAAGATTAAAGAATTTGCCCGATACTATTCTCAGGAAAAAATCATTTTTATCCTGGATTATTTAATGGAAATTCCAGAGAGAATTGAAAAGCATATTAATCCTAAAATATTATTTGATAATTTTATTATACAATTAGGTGGTTAATAATGCCCAGAGTTATTGGAATACAATTTTATAATTCAAACTTTATCTATTATTTTAAATACGGAAAATATGTCTTAGAGATAGGTGATTTTTGTATTGTGAAAACATCATTAGGATTGGACATAGGAAAGGTAGTAACGCAGGCTATATATCTCAAGCCAGAAGAATTGGAAGAACCTCTAAAAAAAATAGTGCGCAAGGCAACTAAAGAAGATTTTGAAAAATGGAAGCAGATTCAGGTAGACGAGCAAGAAGCTTATCGGATATGTCAGGAAAAAATAAAAAAATATCATCTAGACATGCATCTTATTAATTGTAAGTACTTATTTGACAAAAGTCGTCTAATATTTTATTTTTATGCTGATAATCGTATAGATTTTCGTGAATTGGTTAAAGACCTGGCAGTTCAGTTTAAAACAAAGATTGAATTAAAGCAGATTGGAGTCAGAGATAAAGCAAAAATGGTAGGAGGATTGGGTATATGTGGTAGGCCACTATGTTGCTCCAGTTTTTTGACTGATTTTAAACCAGTACCAATTAATATAGCAAAAATGCAGAGTGTAGCCCTAAATCTAGCCAAAATTTCCGGTAACTGTGGTCGTCTGAAGTGCTGTTTAAATTTTGAAGCGGAATATTATCTGGAAGAGTTAAAAAAATATCCTAAGTTAGGTAGTCAGGTCCAGACTAAGGAAGGAAAAGAAGGTAAAGTAATAGAGGTAAATGCTTTAAGTAGATATATAATAATTGAAACTTTAGAAAGAGAAGATAATGAAAATATTAGAAATAGGATTAAAATTCCTATTGAGGAATGGCAAAAATATGATCAACTGAAGAATAGAGAAATAAATAATGCCGAAAATAAATCTTAAACCAGGGGAAACTATTGAATCCCTGGGCAGATATCAATTACAAGTTATTCAAAATAAAAATAGCTATTGCTTTTCAGTGGACTCTCTCTTGTTGGCACAATTTATAAAGATTAAGAATTGGGAAAAGATTATGGATTTAGGAACTGGTTGTGGAATTATCCCCTTACTAATCCACCATCCCCAAAAAAATAATATTATTTATGGAGTAGAAATTCAGGAGAATTTAGTGTCCTTAGCGAGAAGGAATGTAGCTCTGAATAATTTAGATAAACAGGTTTTTATTCTCGAGGAAGATATAAATCATCTGAAAGAAAAATTTACTGGTGAGTATTTTGATGTTGTTACTACTAATCCTCCTTATATTCCGGTGGGCAGAGGAAAGAGTAGTGCCCAAAATGAACAACTAATAGCGCGGCATGAAATAAATATGAATTTAGATAGCTTATTGCAAATAAGCAATTATCTTTTAAAAAAAAGAGGGAGACTATATCTGATTCATAGAGCAGATATTTTTATACCTGTTTTGATTACTCTTAAGAAATATCTTTTTGAACCAAAGGTATTACAATTTATCTATACCAAAAGAGATAGTCAAGCCAAAAGATTTCTTCTTGAAGCAAGGAAAGAAGGGGGTACTGAATTAAAAGTTTTACCGCCCTTATTTTTAGAGTAATAATAATTATTGGGTAAAGATTAGTTTAATGATAGCAAAAATAAAAAGATGTAGATAAAAAATTGTCACTCCTAGTTTTTAGCTAATATATTTTTATTTATTGTATTATTTCCGTAAATTTATTTTTAACCAAAAACCAAAAACGTTAATCCAAAAACACCGAAAAAGGTAACTATATGCAAAAACAGCAATCTGGTACCTTGTATATCTGTGGGACACCAATTGGCAATCTGGAAGATATCACTTTACGTTGCCTGGCAGTCTTAAAGCAAGTTGATTTAATTACAGCAGAAGATACTCGGCATACTAAGATATTATTAAACCATTACCAGATTAAAAAACCAATTATCAGTTATCACAAATATAGTAAAGAGAGTAAAGTTGAATACCTCTTAAAGCTATTACAAGAGGGGAAAAATATTGCTTTATTGTCAGATGCGGGAATGCCTGGTGTGTGTGATCCTGGGTATGAAATAATTAATAAAGCTATTGATCATAATATTACCATTGTTCCTGTTCCGGGTGTATCTGCTTTAATTACGGCATTGGTTGTATCAGGATTTCCTATGCAGAACTTTGTTTTTGAAGGATTTATTCCCAGGAAAAAAAGAGAAAAAGAAAAATATTTTTCCCAACTGAAATATGAGACGAGGACTATTATTTTCTATGAAAGTCCCCACCGGATTAAAGATACCTTGAGGATGCTTAAACAAATAGTTGGTGATAGAAAAATTGTTATAGCTCGGGAATTGACTAAAAAATTTGAAGAAATAATAAGAGGGAATCTGTCCACCATAATAGATATCTTTAATACTAAAGAAGCTAAGGGAGAGTTTACTTTAGTTGTAGCAGGGAAATCTATAGCAGAAAATGTTGAGGCTAAGAAAGAAACGGATTGGGAAAAAGAAGAAAAACTGGAAAAAGCAATTATAAATTATTTGAATAAAGGGTATCATAATAAAGATATTGTATCGGCAATAGTGCAGGAGTATCATATATCTAAAAATTATGTTTATAATAAGATTTTAGATATAAAAAAAAGAGCAAAACAAGTAAATAGCTGATTGGCCAAAATATAGATTTATTAAAGAAAGGATATAATAGAAATAATGGAAAAGAAGAGAGCTTTTTATATTACTACCCCAATTTATTATGTAAATGATGTCCCTCATATTGGGCATGCTTACACTACTATTGCTGCCGACACCATGGCCAAATTTAAAAGGTTGAACGGTTATGATGTACTTTTTGCCACTGGTACCGATGAGCATGGTCAGAAAATTGCTAAATCTGCCGAACAATTAGGAATAAAACCTCAGGAGTTGGCTGATCAAGTGGTGATAAAATTTAAGAATCTTTGGCCAATTTTAAATATCGAACCAGATGATTTTATACGTACTACCGAAAAACGACATGAGATTGTGGTGCAAAAGATATTCAAGCGCTTATATGAAAAAGGTGATATTTATAAAGGGCAATATGAGGGGTGGTATTGTGTGCCTTGTGAAACTTTCTGGCCAGAAAGCCAGATAGAAGGAAATGTCTGCCCTGACTGTGGTAGACCTATTGAAAAATTTAAAGAGGAAAGTTATTTTTTTAGAATGAGTCGTTATCAGGAACAGCTGTTACGGCATATCGAGGACAATCCCGATTGTATTAAACCAGAATCAAGAAAAAATGAGATTGTTAGTTTTATAAAGAGAGGATTAAAAGATCAGAGTGTAACTAGAATTAAATCCAGTTTAAATTGGGGAATTGATGTTCCCTTTGATCATAATCACGTCATATATGTCTGGTTTGATGCTTTGATAAATTATCTTACTGTTGCCGGTTATGGCATTGATGAGCATAAATTTAACTTTTATTGGCCGGAGGTAGTTCATTTAATAGGTAAAGACATTTTAAGATTCCATACCATTATCTGGTTTACCATGCTCATGGCTGCAGACATAAATCCTCCCAAACTGGTATTTTCTCATGGTTGGTGGACAATTGAAGGAGAAAAAATGTCAAAATCGAAAGGAAATGTGATTGATCCCTACCAGGTAGCTGAAGAATTTGGAGCCGATGCCTTTCGGTATTTTCTACTAAGAGAATTATCTTTTGGTCAGGATGGCAATTATTCTCGCCAGTTACTTATTCAGAGGATTAACTACGATTTAGCTAATGATCTTGGCAATCTGCTCAGCCGTACAGTAGCTATGACGGTAAAATTTTGTGCCGGGAAGATTCCCTCATCGGTATCGAGTGAAGAGATATTTGACCGAGAATTAAGAAGACTGGCTAAAGAAACGGTAATACAGGTAATCGAAAATATGGAACAATTTTCTTTTAATCTTGCCTTAGAAAATATCTGGTCACTAATCAGAAGAACCAATAAATATATTGATCAGACCGAACCCTGGATATTGGGAAGAGATAAAAATCAAACCGGGAGATTGAACCAGGTATTATATCATCTTAATGAATCATTGCGCATAACAGCTTTATTACTTTATCCTTTTATGCCTGCTACTGCTAGAAAGATCTGGCAGCAATTAGGAATCAAAGATAATATTGAGAAAATGACTATTCCTGAGGATGCCCGCTGGGGAAGACTGAACCCCGGGACTGAGGTAAAACCTGGTCCTAATTTATTCCCCCGCATAGAAGAGGAAAAAGAAAATAAAGCCAGGGGAGAAAAGGAAGAAAAGGAAGGAGGCAAAAGAAACAATTTAAAGGTAGAACAAGAAAAGAAAGGAGTTTCCCTAATCTCTTTAGAAGATTTTCAAAAAATAGATTTAAGAGTGGGAAAAGTTATCTCAGCAGAAGATATTGCTGGTACCCAGAAACTACTCCAGATAAAGGTTGATTTTAAATCTGAAATAAGAACTTTAGTGGCCGGTATAAAAGAGTTTTATACTCCTGAAGCACTTATTGGTAAGAATATTGTAGTGGTATTTAATTTAGCTCCTGTTACTATCAGAGGAATTCAATCCCAGGGTATGCTCCTGGCTGCCTCAGATGGTCAGCAAGTTGTTCTTTTGACTACTGATCGGGACATTTCTGCGGGAAGTACTATAAGATAAATTCCATCTTTTCAATTGAAAAAAATGGTATAAAGGTAGGAAAAATGAATAATAATAAAAAAGATAGTAAAAAAAATAATAAAAGCGTGGGGGAAAAATCTAAAAAATCAAAAAAGAAGAGTTTTCTAGATAAATATTTTCATATAACTGTATTTATTTTTTTGTTAGTGGTAATATTATTATTAATTTTTAACTTAAGACAATATGACCAAATTTTCCAATCCGTTGCTGATTTAAACCGTACTTATTACGATATACAAAGGGAAAATCAGGTTTTAAAAGAGAAAATTGAAGAACAAAAGCAGATGCTTGATGGTATTGACCAGCAAATAGCTAATTATCAAAAAGAGAGAATTACTAAGGAGCAATTTACTGAGATTTATTTTCAGCTACAGGAATTGACTGGTATGATATCACAGGAGAAGAAAAGGGAATTTTATATGAATCGGATTGTGAAAATTATTTCCAACAACAATAACCAGCTGGAAAGTGAAACCATTTATAGTATTGCTAAAAATATTTATGAAATAGCACAAAAATATAAATTTAATCCCTTTTTGATATGTGCCCTGATCAAGGTGGAAAGTGATTTTATAGTTGATTCTGTATCTGATTCCTATGCCTATGGATTATGTCAGGTTCGTCGTTTTATTGCTAAAGAATTAGCTGAAAATATTGGAATTGAGTGGGATGGAGCGGAAAAAACACTACTTGATCCTGAAAAAAATATTAAGATTGGTATTCATTATTTAGCTATGCTCTATAATGATTTTGGTGATATAAGATTAGCTTTAACTGCTTATAATTATGGACCTTTTAGGTTGCAGGAATTTATAGCCCAGAATAGTGAAATTCCCAACGGTTATACCGAAAAGATACTTAGATATTATGCCCAGTATCGTGGTTTTGCTATGGAAGAAATTGACGAAATATTAATTAAAGATAAATAGTTAGTAAATGATTAGCTGAGGTATATAATACAGCAAAATTAAGAAAAGGGAAAAGAGATAATTAAAGATGAAAAATATTGCCCTTATTTTGGCTGGTGGAAGAGGTAAGAGATTCTGGCCCCATAGTCGCTTTAATAAACCAAAGCAATTTCTGGCTACTCCTGGTGGGAATATTATGCTCCGAGACACCTTTGAACGATTATTGCCCTATTTTAATCCGGAGGATATTTATATTGCTACTATTGAAGATTTATTTCAACCCATCAGGGAGATAATTCCAGAAATTGATATACTAAATTATATTATTGAACCAGTAGGAAAGGATACTGCAGCCAGCATGGCCTTGGCCGCACTTCTCATTACCCATTATCGGGGAAAAGATATTAATATAGCTATATTTCCTATAGATCATTATATTCCAGAAAAAGAAAAATTTTACCAGTTACTGGATAGTTCCTTTCAAGCTGTTCTAAGATATAATAAGCCTGTTATTGTTGGAATTGAACCAAAAAGGAAAGAGCCAAGATATGGTTATATTTGTGCAGCAACACAACCAGACCATTTTCGACAGATGAATCTTTATCCGATAAATTTATTTAAGGAAAAACCTGATTTTCACTGGATTGAACAATATAGTAAAAAAAATCAATTATTCTGGAATAGTGCTATCTATATCTTTCCCGCCAGTATGATTCTAACTTTTATTGAAAAATATATGCCTGCCCTTGATAATGCTATAAAAGAAATAGCTTTAAGTATCGGTACTTTAAGTAAAAGCGAGGTTATCAAAACACAATTTAGGAAGATCGATTCTATTTCTTTTGAATATGGAATTTTAGAAAAGGTTAATGATTTGTTGGTTATTAAAGGTGACTTAATTTGGGAGGATATTGGTTCCTGGCAGGCCATGGAGAGATTTATTCCGCATGATGCTCAGGGTAATATCGTGCAGGGGGAATATATAGGGCTGGATACCCGTAATTGTATTATTATCAATGATAAAGGATTGACTGTTACCATTGGTCTTTCTAATCTGGTTATTATTAATGATGGCCCTATTCAATTAATTTTTCCCAAAAATCGCGAAGGGGACATAAAAAAGATTATCAATCAGATGGCCAGAAATGAACGTTTTAAAAAGTATATTTAATTAGGCCAAAGGCAGTTGTTGGATTAATTATTTTTACTCAAGTTTGACAGTAAATCACCATATTTACTGTCATGAAGTTGTGTAACCCTTTAAAATAAGGACTTTTACTTTTGATCTTTGAAAATAGTAGTGCCACTTAATATGATATTAACGATTGAC
>Ga0067045_1029958_pt1 | contig 17381 bp, 12 predicted proteins | sample TerdegcTABiofilm_FD_59184 | JGI IMG/M metagenome (GOLD analysis project Ga0067045, IMG submission 59184) | Combined Assembly of (Gp0054472, Gp0054536) Wastewater bioreactor microbial communities from Singapore -Terephthalate degrading... | reverse complement strand
CACTCCATAAATCACGACCAGGAGCAGCTGCGGATAGACCTGCCGTAACGTTTGCACTGCCGTCGGCGTGATCCCCTCTCCGCTTTCTACCAGGCACAGCACCGGCCGGAGTCCCTGAAGATGCAGCAACATCGCGCCGGCGGCCGGGGTGGGGGCCGAACAAATGGCATAGGGCAACCGCTCCCCTAATTCCGCCGCCAACACGGCCCGGTCGCGCCATTCGGGTGCGATGATCAAAAGCGCGGTGCGCTCCATAGGTATCCAGCTGGGATGTCCCGGCTAACAACGGGGGTGTCCCACTCCGGCGTTCGTTTGATCCGCTTTAATTGTACGAAATTCCAGGCGGGTGTCAATTGACAAAGCCGGCAGGTTCAGGCCATAAAAGATGGTAGATGAAAACGCCGTCCCGCTCATACACCTTCTCGATCGCTTCGCAGCCGTCAAATCCTGCCGGCCGCAGTGGGCTACGGGCCACGTTGAAGTAGAGATAGGTCACCCCGGTTTGGGCGACCAGGTCCCAAAACTCCGGCCCGCACCCCCCGATGGCCGTCGCCTGCCGGGCCAGTGCGTTGAGTCGCTCCACCTCCGAGGAATTCTCCAGCCCGTAAAGGGCCGGCGGCAACAAAGTCGGGCGTCCCGTCAGTGGCGTGATCCACCAACCGCCATCCAGGCCACGATACCCGTAAGGGGGCCACGGGGTGACGCTGATGAAAAACCGGGCCGCTTGGGGCGTGTGATCGGCGATCCAGGCCAGCGCCGGCACGTCCGAGGAGACCGCCAGCGCCGTGTCAGGCAGCGTACTGGAACCTATCCCGCCCCAGCCGATGAGTATTGCCAGCCCCACCAGCAACCCTACCCGGCCCGCCCGGCGGAGCCGGATGGGTCCCTGTCTTTGCTGGCCTGGGAGACCCGCCAGCCAATGGCTGGCCGTCCGGATGGTCTCCGTCGCCAGCAGGGAGGCGGGCAGCCACCAGAGGATGAGCGCCCGGTCAGGGCCGGACAGGCTGAACTTCCACCCATACGGGATTGCCAGCGCGACCAGGAGCACCATCCACAGCGCAATGGGCCGCAGCGGACGCCGTTGTAGCGCTAACCACAGGCCCGGTAACGCCAGCAGCCCCAGCACCCGATTGTAGCCCGGTCCGGTCAGTTGCCAGAGATAGGGCAGATAGCCCGTAAAATAGGCCGTTTCCGGGCGCAGGCCGGGGTCCACCTGAACCTCCGACAGTTGCCCGGCGTATGACCAGACATGCCAGAGCCACGGCGCGGTCAATATCAGGCTCAGGGCGGCTCCTGGCAACAGAGCGCCCGCCCCGCGAATGGCGTGCCCTGACTTTGCCGCCTCGCTGCTCGCCAGGGCCGGGCGGGCGGGGAGGTTCCCCTGGGGGCCCAGGATGGCGGGCGAGGCCTCATCCTGGATTCTGATCAGTTGAGTGAGGAATAGAAGTGCCAGGAAGAGCGCCAGGGTGAATGCGGCGTAGTAGTGCGTGATGAGCGTGCCCGCCAGCGTGAAACTGAACCAGAGGGTGCGCCTCAGGGTCGCTCCCCTGGCAACCAGCTCCAGGCCCGCCGCCATCACCAGGGGCAACAGGACGGTAGCGGTCAGCAGCGGGTACTTGCCCCAGGCCGTATAACGGCCGGGCAGCGTGGAGATAAAGGCTACCAACAGGGCCGCCAGTACCGCCCAATGGCCTTCCCACAAGACTTTACCCAGTCGGTAGACTGAAAGGAGGGTCCCTACCTGCAACAACTGGCCGACGACTAACATCCCTTCGGGGATAGCGAGGCCGGTGAGCTGACAGCAGGCCGCCACCAGGCTGTGATACCCAAAGTGGTAGAAGAAGGGCAGCTGGAGGTAAGGGGTCAAATCAACCGGCAGCCGGCCGGTTTCCAGCAGCTGGCGGATGATCAGCGCATGGTGCACCGAATCCACCCAAGCCGGAAACGCCCATCCGCTGATTTGCGCCAGACGCCACACCGCCCCGACCAGGAGCACTCCGCCTGTTATCCACTCCGAGCGCCGGGGGAGCGAAAAGTGGCCTCTGAGGAGGGCCAGAACCGACATCCCAACCACGGCCAGCACTACCACGCCCCACAGCAGCAGCGCCGGCAGCCTCAAATATCCGGCGATCAGCCACGTAAGCGGGATTCCAGCACACCCCACCCCCAGCATCGTCGCCAACCCGGAGGCGCAACGTTCGCCTCGCCGGGCCAGGCTATGGGCTGCCAGATAGCCGGGTCCGCCCAGGAGGGCTAAGGCTACTATGAATTCAAGGGCACGGTGCATGGGAAAATGATCCGCAGATCAAGGGGAATTGTTCTGCCATGGGATAATCTTTATTTGATCACAGACGGCGGGCCACCTTTGCCGGTGGGGGATAGTCGGTGGGCAAAAAAGCACAGCTGGCAGGCGGGCCGCCCCCCTCAGGGGTAGATCTCTGGAGTGGACGTGGGGGCCTGGACCGGGAGCGGCTGTTGGGTGATGGTCAGGTTGTCCAGATAGATGACGCCGTTGCTGGCCTGCCCGTCGGGGACGCCGTCTAACACCAGCGCGTAGATGCTGACGGGATAATCCAACGCACCGTTATCCGGCCCGCTGACATGGCCGTTGGGCCAGCCCCGGCTCTCGTCAAACCAGGCAACCATTTGCTGCCACCCCTGATGGGAAACGCGCCCAAAAGTATACTGGCGCACTTCGCCGGCGGCATCCCGCAGCCAGGCATTGAGGAAGTGGCCGGAGCCATTGCCGTAAACCCACATCACCAGCCCGGTGGGCCGGCCCCCCAGTGAGAGCGCCGGTTGGGGGAGCAGCACGACAAAATTTTCTGTCACAGCGGGGAAGTTGTAATCCAACCGGCCGGCATACTGGCCGTCGTATACCTGCTCGTTGGAGCGAGCCAAGGAACCGTAGGGTTGATCGCCGCGCCGCCAGGTGCGTTCGGCTTCAAAATCCAGCACCACGCCGGGACGCCGGGTGGCTTCCGGGGTGGGGGTAGCCTGGCCGGTCGGCCTGGGAGTTGCCGTGAGGGCTGGCGCCTGGGCGGTGCGCGTGGCCCGCGCGCCGGCTGTCGCGGTGGCGGCCAACGCCGCCTGTGTGGCCTGCACTTTGGCGGTCGCCGTGGCTGCCAGAATTGTCTGTTGGGCCCGCGCGGTCGCCGTGGCATCCAGGGCTATTTGCGCTACCTGCTGGGCCTGAGCGGTGGCCGTGCCGGCCGTGGCCCGTTTCACGGCCAGCGCGTAGGCCGTCGCCGTGGCCTGATCTCTCGCCATCGCCGTGGCTGTCTCCTGAGCCCGGGCCGTGACCATGGCCCGCTCCGCCGCCAGCGCTGAGGCCGTTTCCTGGCCCTGCGCCGTGACCGTCGCCCAGGAGAGCGCCAGCGCCGTCGCCGTAGAATTCGCCTGCTTTTGCGTTTCCCCTTTCCACCAACCGTACACAAACCAGCTGCCCAGCAGCAACAGCGCGACCAGCCCCAACCCGCCTAACAACCACCCCCCTACGGACCGCCGCCGGGCCGGCAGCGGTGTGACCACCGGCGCCGCCACCGGCACCACCGAGCCCGATACTGAAGCGGGAGCCTCCTCTACCACCTTGCGCGTATCTCTTGGCCCGGGCGGAGAAAGAAGCGCCTGGCTTTCCTGGCCCTTCCACGTCGGAATGGGGGTCCCCAAAGCTTGGGCCATCTCGGACGCAGTTTGCCAGCGCTGCGAGCTGGCCAGCTCCAATGACTTCATGATCGCTGCTTCGGTCCGTTTCTTTACCTCGGGGGCCAGCGCCCGCAGGGGCCGAAACTGCTCGGGGGTTGCTATCCGTAACGTCGCCGTCAGTGGAGCCTGGCCGGTCAATGCGTGGTAGAGCGTCGCTCCCAGACTGTAAAGATCACTGCGGGGATCAGTGTGTCCCAGCGCCATGTCGTACTGTTCCGGGGGGGCATATTCCGGCGTCCCCATCCCCCGCATGAAGGTTTTGGTACGCACATCGCGGGGGTCCCACAGTTTGACCAGCCCAAAATCTACCAGCATGGCTCGTCCATCCGGCCGGATGATGACGTTCTGCGGTTTCACATCCCGGTGGATCACCCCCTGGCTGTGGCAGTAGGCCAGCGCATCCAGCAACTGACCGGCCCAGATCAGTACTTCGGCCTCTGGCAGCGCTCCCTTTTGTTCAATCCGCTTTTCCAGGCTTTGTCCTTCCACAAAGTTCATCACCAGGTAGACGTTGTCGGCTTCTTCAAAGAAATCGGTCACTCGCACTAAGCTGGGGTGATCCAGTCGGGCCAGGACGCTCGCTTCCTGCCAGAATTGTTGGTGGAGTTGGTCCAGAGTGGAGGGAGCCAGTCCTGGCTGCGGGGTCATCTCTTTGAGGGCCATCGCTACGTTGAGGCGGGTGTCCCACACCCGGTAGACGGCCCCCATCCCGCCCTGGCCCAGCAGGGAGACAATGCGGTAGCGGTTCTGTAGAACCTGACCGAAGGTGAGGGCCATTTTATCCTCCCATGAAAGCCAGATTGAACGCCGGGCCGCCGAGTTTTCTTATCGCCATTCGCCTTTCGTGGTGGGCGGCGGAGCTGGCAGGGGGGCGCATGACGGCGGACGGTGCCCCGGTCATACGTGGCTGCTCTGGCGGCCGATCCCTTGCGTCTGAGCTGTTTTATTAATTGTACGAAATTCCAGGGGAGTGTCAATGGGCGGGCTTTTTGCTCTTTTGGAGAGCTATGCTACTCTATAAGGGGCTGGTCATGCCGCGCTTTAGCGCGGCTAAGACGGCGCTAAAGCGCCTGACTACCAACTCAGAGCGTTATTTTCATAGGAATTCCCCATGAACTGGCGTTCACCAGCCGTGGGATGAAAATAGGTTCGTAGTGCCGCGCTTTAGCGCGGCTAAGACGGCGCTAAAGCGCCTCACTACAAACGCAGAGCGTTATTTTCAGAGGAGGCGGATGACTAAAGTTGAGGAAAACCCCGCCGGAGAGACGTTGAGCCTCCGGCATCTTCAGGCTGAGCTGCAACGCCTGGATGTGTTGATCCGTCGCCAGGTGCGGTGCTGGCAGCTGGCCGGTCAGGACCCGGCCGATAAATTCCGTGGCCTCTACATCGCCGACGCTCAGGCCGAAGCGCTGGCGGGGCGTCCCTTCGGCTCCAATTGGGGGCAGTTGGTCACCTTGCCGGCGGCAGAGGCCCGCGCCTTTGCCGAGGCGGAGGCACAAGCGGCGCAGCAAGCCGCCTGGCTGGCCGACCAGGCTCGCCGGCAGGGGCAACCGACCCGGCTGGAACAGCTGGCCACGACCTTCGGCCTGGAGCGGTTTGAGCTGGATGCGCTGCTTCTCTGTCTGGCGCCGGCGTTGGACCTGCGCTATGAGCACCTGTACGGCTATCTACAAGATGACGTCACCCGCAAATTTGCCACGGTTAACCTGGTGCTGGATTTACTCGGCGCGCCCGGGTTGGAGCGCCTCGGATTGCTGGCCCATTTTGCCGATGACGCGCCGCTGTTCAGATACCATCTGCTGGAACAGGTAACGGCCCAACAACCGGGGGGGAAGCATGGATCGCTCCTGGGAGAGATGTTGGTCGTGGATAGCGCGGTGATCGCCTGGTTGCTGGGCGGCTACGAGCCCCACGCCGACCTGCGTCCCCACGCCGCCTTGTTCCAACCGGAGGAGAGTGCGGAGGATCGGCTGCTTTCAGTTGCGCTCTGGCCGCAGCTGGAGCGCGCGCTGCCCAACGAGCCGTTGGTGGTCCTTTATGGGCCGAACGGTGCGGCGCAGCGGGCGGCCGCCCGTCTGGTCGCGGCACGGTTGCAGCGCCCGCTGCTGCAAGTCGCGCTGGCTTCAGTCGTTGCTGCCGGACAGTCACCGCTGAACGCGCTGGCGCTGGCGCTGCGCGATGCCCGGTTGCTGGGCGCCATCCCCTATCTGGAGGGGTGGGATGCCTGTCTGACCGAACAGATTCCGCCGCCGGAGCTGCTCGCCGAGCTGTGTACGTTCTCAACCTTAGCTATCGTGGCCGGACAACAGCCCTGGCAGGCCCAGGGCATCGCGCGCGAACGGACTTTGCTCTGGATAGAGACCGCCGTCCCCGATTACCTGCAACGCCAGCAGTTGTGGGGGCATTTCATCAACGCAGCCGACCCGGCGACCAGGCTGGACCTTTCAGCGCTGGCGGGCCAGTTTGTCCTGACCACCGGCCAGATCCGCGATGCGGTGGCCACGGCCAAAGACCTGGCCATGCAGCGCGGCGGGCCGCTGGCGGCCGAGGATCTGTTCGCCGCAGCCCGGGTGCACTCCAACCCCCGCCTCTCCGGGCTGGCCCGCAAAATCATCCCCCGGTACAGCTGGGGCGACATCATCTTGCCGGATGACAAGATCGCTATCTTGCGAGAGATCGTGGCCACGGTGTTGGGACGGCCCATTGTCTTGGAAGCCTGGGGCGTGGGGCGCAAGCTGGCTGCCAGCAGCGGCGTCACGATCCTCTTCGCCGGTCCGCCCGGCACCGGCAAGACCATGGCTGCGGAGGTCATCGCCACTGAGCTGGGGTTGGACCTCTTTAAAATTGATCTCTCTACCATCGTCAGCAAATATATCGGTGAGACCGAGAAAAACCTGGAACGAATCTTCAACGAGGCCCAGAGCAGCAACGCGATTCTTTTCTTTGACGAAGCCGACGCCATTTTCGGCAAACGGTCCGAGGTCAAGGATGCCCATGACCGGTACGCCAACATTGAGATCAGCTATCTTCTCCAGCGGATGGAGGCCTACGACGGTGTGACGATTCTGGCCACCAATCTGCGCGCCAACCTGGACGAAGCTTTCACACGCCGTCTCCAGTTCGCGGTGGATTTTCCTTTCCCCGAAGAGGAAGACCGCCTGCGCATCTGGCAAACGTTATTCCCGCCGACGGTGCCACGTGCGCCCGAGCTGGACTTTGGGCTATTGGCGCGCCGCTTCAAACTGGCGGGGGGCAGTATTCGCAACATCATTGTCAGCGCGGCCTTTCTGGCGGCAGCAGCCGGCACGCCGGTGACCATGGATCTGCTGCTCCACGCGACCCGCCGTGAGCTGCAAAAGATGGGCCGTCTGGTCAACGAGAAAGACCTGGTGCTTTGATTTGGTCAGTAAAAGTGCCACGGCCATGCGAGTTTTGCTGGTAGACGATCACGTGCTTTTCCGTGAGGGCGTGAAGGCCCTGTTAACCAGCCGTGGGATTGACGTGGTCGGTACCGCTGGGGATGGATTGGAAGCGTTGGCCCAGGCGCGAGCGTTGCACCCCGATTTAATCCTGATGGACATCCGGATGCCGCGCTGCGACGGGCTGACGGCCACCCGGCTGATCAAAGCGGGGCTGCCCGACGTCAAAATTGTGATGCTGACCGTTTCCGCCGACGAAGAGGAACTGGTTGAGGCGATCCGCTGCGGCGCTACCGGCTACCTGCTCAAAGATCTGGAACCGCATCAATTCTTTGAATTTTTGGATGAAGCGGCCCAGGGCGGGACTCCATTTTCAACCGGCCTGGCCCAGAAGGCCCTTCAAAAAGTTGTCCGTCAATCCAGCCCTGCGGCCGGATGCTCTGCCCAGGAGAAGATAGCGCCAGAGCTGACCCGCCGCGAGGTGGAGATTTTGGCGCTGGTGGCTCGGGGCGTCCGCTACAAAGAGGTTGCGGCGGCCCTCTGCCTGACAGAACGTACCGTTAAATACCACATGGGCGAAATCCTGCGCCGGTTGCAGCTTAAAAACCGCGCGGCGGCCATCGCCTATGCCAAACGTATCGGTCTGGTCGCCGACGAAGGTCCCGCCCAGACTCCTGCTCATAGATCTCGCCCCTGAGGAAAAAATGTCCACTTACGACGAAGTTCCTTATCCCAGCCTTTCTTATGTTCAGACTCACCCGGACACGATCGCAACCCAGGCCCGGTTGTTGGGCGTGGAGGCAGCTCCCGCGGACCATTGTCGTGTTCTGGAGATCGGGTGCGCCGGCGGCGGCAACCTCATGCCGATGGCTTACACGCTACCCCACAGCGAATTTGTGGGGATTGATTTTTCCTCCCGCCAAATCGCCGAGGGTAAAGCGCTTTACGATCCTTTAGGACTCCCTAACCTGACCTTGCTTTGCCTGGACATCAGGGATGTCCCGCTGGATTTTGGCACTTTTGATTACATCATCGCCCACGGGATCTACTCCTGGGTCCCCGAGCCGGTGCGCGATAGCCTGCTGCAGCTCTGCCAGCGCCATCTGGCCCCCAACGGCATCGCTTATATCAGCTACAACACCTATCCCGGCTGGCACCTGTTGGGCATTCTCCGGGATGCGATGCTTTATCACGTTCGTAAGACCACCGATCCGCAGCAGCGCATCACCGAGGCCCAGGCTATGCTCTCTTTCCTGGCCGAACACGTGCTGGACCCTGAAAGCATCTACGGTGCTTTTTGCAAGAGCTACGTGAGTCATCTGGAGCAGGAAATTGGCAGTTTTGGCCCGTTGGGCAACTCTTTCTTATTGCACGACCAGCTGGAAGAGGTCAACCAGCCGGTCTATTTCTATCAGTTTATGGAACATGCAGCCCGTTACGGCTTGCAATACTTGATGGAAACCGAGGCCGGCGGCTCGTTGCCGGAACATTTCCGCCCTGAAACTCAGCACGCCCTGGAGCAAATGGCACACAGCTTGATAGAAATGGAGCAGTACATGGATTTCTTGCGCGACCGCACGTTCCGCCGGACGCTGCTTTGTCGCGCGGAACTCCCGCTGAACCGTGTCGTCAAGCCAGAGCGGGTTCAGGAATTTTACATCACCTCGCGGGCGGCGCCGGTCTCTGAGTCGCCGGACATCCTTTCTACCAGTGTGGAGAAGTTCCGCGGTCCTGGCGAGGCGGTGCTTTCTACCGATCACCCGGTGAGCAAGGCCGCCATGCTGCACCTGGCGCAGATCTGGCCGCGGGCGACCTCGTTTGCAGAGTTGATGGCCGTGGCGCGCTCTCAGGTAGGCCGGCCAACTGACCCGGCTGCCGATCCCGCCGGCTGGGCCGACGATGCGCACGCCTTGGGGCTGAACTTGCTCAAGGCGCATCTCTACAGTACGAACCTGGTGGAATTGCATACCTACGTCCCGGCGTTGACATTGAATGTGAGTGAGCGGCCGGTGGCCAGCCTGGCAGCTCGCATCCAGGCTCAGCAGAGTGAAATCACTACCAACCTGTGGCACGAGCGCATCCAGCTGGAGGCCGTGGACCGCCATCTCTTGCAGCTGTTGGACGGCACCCGTGACCGGTCCCGGCTGGTGGATGACCTGCTGGCGCTGGTCGCTCAAGGGGTGCTGACGATACGCCAGCACGATGCGGTGGTTCAGGAATCGGCCCAGGTACGCGGGCTGCTGGTAGAAAAGTTAGAAGAACGCCTGCGGAAGTTTGCCCAAATGGCGCTCTTGATTGCCTGACAGGTTGATGATGTCCGTCATTTTTTACCAAAAACAGATGTAAAATATCCCCAGTATATCCTAAGAGCGGGGTATTTCTTAAGAAAGAACGGGGAAAAGTACAGGTTTTCGCCATAACCTGTACTTTTCATATGCCATAACTATACTTTTATCTTGAAATATTTCACCTTAATGCTTGTATAATAAAAGTGATGTTTGCCTGTGCCAAACATTGACCATCGGTTGCAACCTGCACAGATTTCCGCTCTTGTACCCTAAAGGTTAGGGGTGAGGCTGATTTCTGAGGGGGCAAAGGGATGCAACCTAAAGTTGTTTTGTGTGGTAGTTCCCTGTTTTTAGCCGGCGTGGAGGCCAGTCTCCGTGACCAGAGTGAACTGGATGTAGAGCGGCTGGAGTCCACTCCAGCGCAAGCTCAGACTCAACTTAACGAACGGCGACCCGATGTGGTCATCTTTGACCTGGCGGCTTTTGACGCTGAAGCTATGCTGGCGCTTTTGACCGCGCAGCCGGGCCTGCGCCTGATCGGCCTGGATTTAAACAGCAATATCCTGGTAGTTTTTTCCAGCCAGCAGCGCCTGGCTCAAACGACCAGTGATCTGACGCAACTCATTTACCAGGCCGTATAGTGTGCCTCCAACATCAGGAGATAACAGGTCGTGGAAAAAATCTTTGACGCTATGTTAGACTTTTTTACTAAGGACGACTGGCCATTTACCCAGTTAGAGGATCGCCCGATCCTGCGCATGGGGTTCCAGGGGAACAATGGCAGCTGGGTCTGTTTTGCCCAGGCGAAAGAGGAACACCAGCAGTTCCTGTTTTATTCCGTCTGTACCTTTCATGTGCCGGCAGAGAAACGGCTGGCCATGGCCGAGTTCCTGACCCGTGCCAACTACGGAATGATCATCGGTAATTTTGAGCTGGATCTCAATGATGGCGAGGTTCGCTACAAAACCAGTGTGGGGGTAGAAGGGGACCGGCTCAGTTTTGCTGTGATCAAGCAACTGGTCTATGCCAACGTTTTTACGCTGGATCGGTATTTGCCCGGCATCATGCAAGTCATTTACACCGATGTGACACCCGCGGCAGCCGTGGAGCAAATAGAAGGGTGAGACGTATTGTATCCGGACGACTGTAATTCTTTAAAAGCCGCAGCAGTAGTGGAACAAAATAGAAGGGTAAGACGTATTGTATCCGGACGACTGTAATTCTTTAAAAGCCGCAGCAGCAGTGGAACAAAATAGAAGGGTAAGACGTATTGTATCCGGACGACTGTAACTCTTTGAAAGCCGCAGCAGCGAGAACGGAGGTCCTGAATGGCTAACAGTGCACAACCCGTCCATGAGGTTGAACGGCACCATCTCACAGTCAAACCAACATTGCCGGAACCTATCACTTTCACCCCCGAAGTGGAATCTATCTTCTTACAGCGCGCCGTTGAAAATCCGACCGGGGCACAACCGCGCGAGGTGTTGGCTCTGCAACGTTTAGTGGGCAACCGGGCGGTGACCCGTCTTATCCAGACCAAGTTGACGGTGGGGCCGGCGGGCGATGCTTACGAGCGGGAAGCTGACCGGGTCGCCGAGCAGGTGATATCCATGCCAGAGCCGGCCTCTGCGCCACGCCAGAATGCCGATAAGGTCCAGCGGCAGGAGGACGAGGAAGAAATCCAGACCAAGCCGCTGGTCCAGCGGCAGGAGGACGAGGAAGAAATCCAGACCAAGCCACTGGTCCAGCGGCAGGAGGACGAGGAAGAAATCCAGACCAAACCGCTGGTCCAGCGGCAGGAGGATGAGGAAGAGATTCAGACCAAACCGCTGGTCCAGCGCGCCGGCTGGGGAGCGACCCAGGAAACGAACGCGGAGGAAGAAGAGGAGGTCCAGACCAAGCCGTTGGTTCAGCGGGCCGGGGACGGTAGCTTTGAGGCCGGCCGTAGTGTGGAAGGCCGGCTGGCAACGACACGCGGCACCGGCAGCCCGCTCCCTGGCGATACACGCGCTTTCATGGAGAGCCGCTTTGGCGCCGATTTCAGCGATGTGCGCATTCACACCGGCGCTGAGGCCGCGCAGCTCAGCCGCGATTTGCAAGCGCAAGCCTTCACCCACGGGCGGGATATCTACTTTGGCGCCGGGCGCTACGATCCCGGCACCGAGACGGGCAAACGGCTCCTGGCCCACGAGCTGACGCACACCATTCAGCAGACCGGCGGGACACGTTTGCAGCGGCGGCGCAGCCGGCCTGCTTCTGACATCAGCCGGACCGCTGCCCCTCAAATCCAGGCTCAGCTGATGACCGCGGCGGAGTTTGTAGCCCTGGCCGGCACCAAGAAGCGCATGTTGATTTCCAAGGTGATTATGGGCGCCAGCTATGACAAAATCATTGATTATGTGGAGGAGTACGAGGATCTCGCCAAAGATGATCCCGAGGGCAAACAGCCCACGAAACGGTTGGAAGTGTTGAAGGATTTGATGGATACCATTGAAAAATGGTATAACAGTCCCACACGCAAGGAAAACCGCTCCAACCCCAAGAAAAAAGCCGAAGACGAGCGCAAAGACGAGGCTATCAGCTGCTTGTATTTGCAGGCCGTAGACGAACGCGATACTTTGCTGAAGCTGAGCTATGCAGGTCGCATGAAGGGGATGCAGGTGGGATTAACGACCTTCACCGCCACGACGAAAGTCCCCAAGTGGCGTGAGGCTGAAATGTCCACGGCGGAGCTGGAAGCGCGCGCCCAGCTGGAGGCTCAGAAAGGCTTCTTTGCCCGGCTGGGAGACAAGGTTAAGAATTTCTTCAAATATACCTTTGGCACCGACTTCAGACCAGAAGGGCAGCTGGCCCTTTCCCCCCAGGCTTTGACCGAAGACGAGCTGACGGCTATCGTGAATATGATTGATAAAGCTTTGGAGATTGAGGCCAAGTTGCGCAATGCCGATCCCCAGAATCCGCTGAAGGCGATGGCGCTGGCCTTTATGCATCTCCCCGACCAGCTCCGGCCCAAGACGCCCGACCCTGAAGAGCGGGTGGTGCTCAAGGCGAAAAAGCAACTCTTCCTGGAGGCGATTGACAAAGAGCGTAAACGTCAGCAACAACTCACGCAGCCGCAGAAGACCACCGGCCAAAAGGTCAAGGAATTTGCTCAGACCGCGGCCTTGAAGATGCCCGGTGCGCTAGGGAGCGCGGCTGAGTTTATGAGCGGGCAACTGGAAGATGAGGGATTCCAGAAGAAGATGCAGCAGCTGGGCACGTATGCCTCCAAGCTCGGCCTGAATAAAGTGGGGAAATTCGGCCAGAGAATGGGCCAACTTTCTAAAGAAGTCACCGACAAACTTGCTTCTATCAGTGACGTAGTCAGCGGTTTTGGCAAAGTGGTCAAGCGGATCATTGATTTCGGGCGCGGTGACGTGAAATTGATCCGTGACCCGGATAAGGTCAAACGCCTGAAAGCCTATGATGCCATTAAGGACTTCATTCCCGGCATCATTTTTGATGCTGGCGAACTGGTTAAAGGTGGCCTGAACATTTATAAAATTGGCCTGCGCGCTGGGGACTTTGTGTGGTCCGCTATCCCCGATTTCATCGCGGTGGGCATTGATGCGTTCGTGGCCTTGATTGAGATCATCAAGTCCATCATCAAGGGGGCCCAACGGATCTACCGTATCTGGCAGGAACGCGGTCTCGTCAAAGAGGCCAAACAGACCGCTCAGGCCCTGGTCGGCGCCATCAAGGGCTTCAAAGTCCGCAATGTGACACTGGCGTTGCGCGCGGGGATAGAGATCATCCTCTCGGCGTTGAAGATGACCGGCGGCATTTTGAAACTGATCCCCGATCCCTCCGGCGGCACGCAGACGGCCGGCATGGTGCTCTCCACGGTGGGGACGGCGCTTTCGGTCCTGAACACGGTAACGCAGACGTTGCACGAAAGCTATCGGGCCGGGGTGCGGCAGGAGGCCGAGCGGCAGGCCGAGGCCGGCATCCAGGGCTCTTCCAAACGGGTCATGCGTGAAAGCCCCAAATACGCGGCCACGGCGCTCATTCTGGAGGCCAAAGACGGGAATCCTGTGGCGATCAAAGAGCTGGGGGTCTATGGGATCACACCGGAAATGATCCGCACCTCCCCGGTAGATGTCATCCGCGAGCGGTTGTTCATTGAGATGGAGGAGAAAGAAGATCCCGCGACCATTGGACAGGAAATCAAATCTATCCTGCACAAGTTGAGCCTGGTCAGTCGGGTCTAACGGAGGAACCATGGGGGAGCTCTTTGACGCTGTGACCAGATTTTTGCAGGCCGATGGCTGGCCGCTCCAGCGGATTGGCCAGGAAACGGCTTATAGCATGACCGCCGAGGGCGAGCATGGGCGCTGGACCTGTATTGCCCAAGTGGTGGAAGAAGAATCTCTGGTACTTTTCTATTCCGCCTGTCCGTTCACCGTGCCTGCCGACCGCCGGGGGGCGGTTGGTGAGCTGCTGCACCGGGTTAACTTCAACCTGCTGATCGGCAATTTTGAACTGGATTGGGAGGAGGGGCACATCCGCTATCGCACCAGTGTGGATTTGCGCGGCCAGCGGCCCGGGGCGCTCTTGATCAGCCAGCTGGTCTACCGCAACGTCCTGACGATGGATAAATATTTACCGGCTATCCAGGCGGTCATCCAGGGAGATCGCTCTCCGGTCCAGGCCCTGTTGGAAATCAAAGACTGATGAACGGTCCGCAAGATTATGTTTGATGATTTAGATGAAGCTCTGCGCAAACTGCTGATACGGGAACTGCCGATCAAAAACGGTGAGGTGGACATCCAGTTCCACCAGCCCAAACGCGAGTGGTCGGCGCGGCTCAGCCGGCCCACGCTCAACCTGTTCCTGTATGACTTGCGCGAGAACGTCAAACTGCGGCAACACTCGCCCCAATGGATTGATGAGCCGGGGACCAACAACCAGGTCATCCAGCGGCGGTTGCCGGCACGGGTAGAGTTGTTCTACCTGGTCACGGCCTGGGCTAAGGAGCCTGAGGATGAACACCGTTTGTTGGCGCGCACGTTGCTGGCGTTTTTCCGGAACCCGCATCTGCCGGCGGAGCTCCTACCGGAAAGTTTGCAGCACCAGCCAGCGCCGATTGAGCTCCAGGCGGCTCAACCAGGGAATATCCAGAATCCGGCGGATTTCTGGGGAGCCATGGATAATGAAATCCGGCCGGGCATTTATGTGCTGGTGATGATGGCTCTGGATCCCTACGCCCCGATCACCACGCCCCTGGTCCGGTTCCGTGAGCTCCTCTTCCGCGATCAGGAGACCGGAGTCACCGAAACGCCAGGCCGGGTCTTATGGACTGTCGCCGGGCGCTTGCGCGGCAAGCAGCCCTGGCAGCAAGTCAAAGTGGTATTGGTGGAGTTGGAACGGGAAGCTGTGGTCCAACCCGATGGCAATTTCATCCTCCCAGGTGTTCCAGAAGGTGCCTACACCCTGGAAGCAACGATCGCGAATGGCCCTACCCGGCGCTATCCGCTGACCGTCCCGGCCAGGGAATATGAGTGGGAGCTTTAACTGGACGGTATCCCGTCGGAGGAGCGGCGCAGCAGGCGAAAGGAGGCAGCCAGGGAGGAAAGCATATGAATTCAGCTTAGCTTGGGTCGGGTTAGCCCCAACCCTTCGTTGAGTGGATGTTTCTGCTGCTACGAAAAATTCTAAGGAGGAATACCATGCCAGAGTACCTATCGCCTGGGGTTTATGTGGAAGAGGTGGATCGCGGCCCTAAGCCCATTGAGGGGGTCGGGACCGCGATGGCCGTCTTCGTGGGTTTCACCGAAAAGGCGCAAATGGCCGAAGAGGTGGACGGTGAAATCGTGCTGCGCGACCTGCTGGGCAAACCCCAGCTGGTCACCAACTGGAGCCAGTACGTAGAGCGCTTCGGCCAATTTGTGGAAGGAGCCTACCTGCCGCACGCGGTCTACGGCTACTTCCTCAACGGCGGCACCCGTTGCTACGTGGTCAGTGTGCGGGCCATCCCCAAGGCCCAGGCCCCCTTGCTCAATGCTGCCGGCACGCCACAGCTGGTGGTACGGGCCAAGCAGGCCGGTCTGGATGGCCTGAAGCTGCGGGTTCGCATTGACATCCCGGAGCTGCCGCCGCCCGCCCCCGCCCCGGCGCCGACCAGGGCCAAGAAATCTGAAGCGGCCCCAGCCGAGGGCGGCGAAGTGCCAGCGGCTGCGGCTCCAGCGGCGGCGGCCCCGGCCTTGACTCCCTTTACCGTGACCGTGGAACGCGAGAAACCCAGTGGGGGGTGGGCCGTCCGTGAGGTGGTAAAAGATGTCACACTGGTGGAAGAAGTAGATCCCGAGGGCAAGAAGCGGGTAGTGGTGGCCTACAAGGACAACAAAGCCCCGCAGTTTGTAGATCTCCTGGTTCCCGAAACCGCGATGCCGCTGGCCGACCTCTGGCCGCGTGCACAACAGCAATCGCTGCAACTGGAGAGCAAAGTCCTGGCCCCGCCGACCCCCTCTGAATTCCAGGGCGATGTGGTGGAGCGGACCGGCATTGAGGCGCTGGAGCAGCTGGACGATGCCACGATGTTGGTCATCCCTGACCTGATGACCCCCGCGCCCGGCCAGAAATCCGTGGACATGGATACCGTCAAAGCCGTACAGACTATGATGATTGCCCACTGCGAGCGGATGGGGGATCGTGTCGCCATTCTGGACACCCCGCCGGGACTCTCGCCCCAGCAGGCCAAGAAGTGGCGCATGGACATTGCCGGCTACGATTCCAGCTACGCCGTGCTCTACTACCCCTGGATTGAGATCAGCGATCCGGTCACCAACCGGCCCCGGCTGGTCCCCCCTTCCGGCCATATGGCCGGCATCTGGGGCCGGAACGACAGCACTCGCGGCGTCCACAAAGCGCCCGCGAACGAGGTCGTGCGCGGCGCCACCGGACTGGCCTACAACGTGACCAAAGGTGAGCAGGATGTGCTCAACCCTATCGGCGTCAACTGCATCCGCGCCTTCCCCGGCATGGGCATCCGCGTCTGGGGAGCCCGCACGCTGACCAGCAATCCGGCCTGGAAGTACATCAACGTCCGGCGGCTCTTCAACTACGTGGAGAAATCCATTGAACGCGGGACCCAATGGACGGTCTTTGAACCCAATGACTTTTTGCTGTGGTCGCGCGTCACCCGTGACGTGACCGCTTTCCTCACCATGGTCTGGCGCGACGGGGCCCTCTTCGGGCTTACTCCCAGCCAGGCCTTCTACGTCAAGTGCGACGCCGAACTCAACCCGCCCGAATCGCGTGATCTGGGGCGGCTTATCATTGAGATCGGCCTGTGCCCGGTCAAACCGGCCGAATTTGTCATCTTCCGCATCAGCCAATGGGCTGGGCAATAAGCTCTATCTTAGGAGGAAGTTGAAATGGGAGATACACGCGATACCGATCCCCTCATTGGGTTTATGTACGTGCTCAAGGTAGACGGTGGCACCAAACCGACCGGTTTCTTCACGTCGGTGGAAGGCATCGGCTCCGAGAGCGAAGTCATAGAGCACAAGTGGGTGGACGATAAAGGCAAGGAACAGGTGCAGAAGATCCCTGGCCGCCTGAAGTGGAATCCGGTGACCCTCAAAAAGGGGATCACGGCCGACATCAAGTTCTGGACCTGGCGGCAGCAGGTCGTGGACGGCAAGATGAACGACGCCCGCGCTAACTGCACCATCATCATGTACGATCGCGCCGGCACTGCGGTGGCCGAGTGGACCTTTGACAACGCCTGGCCCTCCAAGATCACCGGCCCCTCCCTCAAATCCGATAGCAACGATTACGGGATTGAGGAAATCACCATCGTTCATGAAGGAATGAAGCGCACCAAGTAGCGCTCTTTACCAGGCAACCCCGGCAGCGCAGTGGCGCGGACGAACGGTGGAAGCCGTTCCGCTCTGCGCCCTGCGTCCTGCCGAGGGAAAAACGGCTT
>Ga0067045_1029956_pt1 | contig 17381 bp, 20 predicted proteins | sample TerdegcTABiofilm_FD_59184 | JGI IMG/M metagenome (GOLD analysis project Ga0067045, IMG submission 59184) | Combined Assembly of (Gp0054472, Gp0054536) Wastewater bioreactor microbial communities from Singapore -Terephthalate degrading... | reverse complement strand
CTACCAACTACGAACTACCAACTACGAACTACCAACTACGAACTACGAACTAGCACGAGGTGTGTCCCCTTTCCTTTTAGTCAGTGGATCCGATGCCATGCATTGGATTCTGATATATGAGTCGTTTTTCTTCTGACGATATAAGCTTATCAATCAGCCAGGACATGAGCAATATGCCGATAAAGCTCATGACCATCCTGGTTACAGCAAACCGATGGCCGAGGTTTGCCATCTCAAACAGGAACATGGGTATCTTCATGGTTGACCATGCACCGAGGAAAATCAAAATATTAGAAAACTTTGCCCCTTTTTTTATCATAATACTGGCCACGGGGAACGCTGCATACAGCGGCCCGGCAGCAGCGGCCCCCATGAATATGCTGAGGGCGATTCCCGTCACTCCGGAGTTTTCTCCCATGTATCTTATGACCTTTTCCCTTGGGACCCAGACATCAAGCAGGCCTATTAGCAGAAATATTGGCGGTATTATTCCAAGCATCTGGTAAAAATTGAGACCTGTACTTTTGAGGACCTTTGAGCCAAGCTCCGGATTGGTCAAGAGTACAAATATATCTGCAATCGCAACGATAATCAGCAAGAGGTATGGTTTGATTTTTTTCATGATAATATCACCCCTATTACGGCAGCCACAACAAAGGAAAAGATGTAGCTCAAAGAGTTTCGTAGAAGGGTTTCTTTCCTTCCGAAGTATTGGATTTCAAGGGGAGCGGTAACTATGCCCACCATCATCAAGGTTGAGATAAATACCGCAATTTGCACGATTCCGGCACCCTTTTCAAGTAATGAGCTTGCCAATGGGAAGGCGATGAAACCGGGTATCAACGTGATTGCACCTATCACTGATGTAATGAACATTCCGATAAAACCCGTATTATTTCCAATGAACCGTGAAATGATATCGGGGGACAGGATGGTGAGTGTAAGTCCTATAAGGGATAGTACCCCTGCAAAGGCGGGAAAGATGTTAACAAAGGATTTCCAAGCCTTCTTCAGCGCTTTTTTAGTTTTTACCCTGTCTTTTTTATAGGATACCAGTAATGCAGCTATAGCAATTGCATATAAGGCTTTCTCAAACATGTCGGCTTCCTCCTATATTCTATTCCTCATTTTTTGGTTGGCTGCCCAGGCTGTTCCTGTATCTTTGCAGGAAGTACTGAAGCCTGTTGATGTTGCTCTGTATATGGGCAGACCAGCTGTGTATCAGGTCAATACCGGTATCAGTTACGCTGTAGAGCCTCTTGGCGGGGCCTGTTCCCTCCGTCTCCCACTCGGAGGTCACGAAACCTTCCTCCTCTAACTTGCGCAGGTTTCTGTATACCAGTCCTGGGTCGCCCCCATCTTCGAACCCGAATTCTTTTAAGCTTTCCATAAGCTCGTAACCGTGGGTCGGTTTCTCGTGTAGAAGCAGCAGCAGGCAGGGCTGTATAAACCTTTCCATTCTGGTTCCCTGGCAGTGGCATTGATGCTTTGGATTATCTTGGCCGCACATTTTTTGCACCTTCCTTTCCTTCTATAATATAAAATAGCGTTTCATAATCCATAATTAAACGTTTTTCTATATATGTTATAATCATATATATGTTTTGAATAAAGTATAGCACTATTTTAAGCAGCTTTCAATACATATAATGTCTCCGATATTAAGGAATGTCTCCGGGAAAGGAGGGAGAAAAGAATGCGTTTCTATTTTATTTGTCGAAATTTGAAGAATGTTGGAGGAATATGCAAATTTTTGTAGAATTATCTCTATTAAATTTCAGTTATAGTTAATTAATGGGGTATATATGAATTACATATCTGCATACGGACAAAGGCAAACCCATCGAAAGGTGGGGACGCAAAGCCACGGGCCTAAAGCAAGCTATATTGCCACGGCAGCCGGGCCGCCTGTAAAAGTTTATGGCTAACCTTTGCCGTTGTGTCTGGGGTTAGCCTTTATTTTTAAAATGCTATAAGGGAGGTGCGTCCCCTGACCTTAAAAAAAGGAGGTGAATATAATGGCTGAGAAACAGTATGTTGTCTTTAAGCTCATTGACGGGGAGTACGGCATAGAAATAATGCAGGTGAAGGAGATAATAAAGTACCAGAGGACAGTTAAGATACCGGACGCACCAGATTTTATAGAAGGGGTAATAAACTACCGCGACAGTACCACCCCTGTCATAGATCTGGCCAAAAGGTTTAACGTAGGGGAAAAAGAAAAAACCGACAGCTCAAGGATTATTGTGACCAATATTAACAGCAGACACATTGGTTTCGTAGTAGACTCGGTTGAAGAAGTCCTAAAGATTTCAAAAGAAAGCATAGATACGGTACCGGAGATCATGGGAGGAATTGATAAGCAGTACATAAACGGGGTTGGGAAGCTTGGAGAAAGACTCGTTATTCTCCTGAATGTAAACGAAGTTCTTTCAAGCACCGAGAAGAGCAGGCTTGAGGCAATCGACAATAATCAGCACGTATAGTGCTAAAGGGGGTTAAAAGCATGAAAAGCTTGAAAACAAAAATACTGGTGCCTGTTTTATCACTGGCACTGGCAGGATTTGCGGTTATAGGGGTTGGGAGTTATATAATTGCCCAAAAAGCAATTTTAGGTTATGTTGAAGATGTTGCCTACGGCAAGGTGGATAAAATGGCCGGTATAGCCGATGAGAAGTTTGAAAGATGGTTGTCGGAGGTAAAATTTCTGGCAGCATCAGACGCAGCGGAAACCATGGATTTCGACGGGTTTATCCGGTATGTGGAAGACCCGGACAGGAAGGAAGTCATCAAGCATTTTGAAATGGTGCTCATTGCAGACAGTACCGGCAGATTTGCAAGTAACGATAATAGTGCCGGTAACATAGCCGATAGGGAGTATTTTTCTGCGGTCATGAAGGGGAAAACGGCGATATCCGACCCGGTAGTAAGCAAGGCTACGGGTAAACCGATAGTAGTGGTGGCTGCCCCGGTCATCGGCGAGGGAGGAGCGGTCTTAGGGCTAATTGGCGGCACTGTTGAGCTTACATCGATATCGGAGATGATCAATGCAGAAAAACTGGGGGAGTCCGGCTATGCTTTCATGCTGGACAAGCAGGGCCTTATGATTGCTCATCCTGATCAGAATAAGGTCCTCAATAATAGGATACAGGAGTATGAAAGTAAAAGCCTGGTGGCGATGGGGCAAAAAATGATAAACGGGGAAAGCGGTGTTGATTACTACGATTTCGAGGGTGAGGAGAGGATAGGGGTCTATAAACCGCTTAAGACAACCGGATGGCCTGTGGCTATGACCACAGCGAAGGCAGAGATGACCAGAGCAGTAAACAACCTCAGGAACATAACCCTGGCAATCGGTTTAATCGCAACGATACTCATTATTATTCTGGTAAGCTTCCTTATTGGAAGGGCTATCAAACCGATTCTCAGTATGGCTGAAGTTACCAAGGAGGTAGCAGACGGAAACCTGAGGGTCAAGGTTGATGCAAACAGCAATGATGAAGTCGGTACGCTTGCCGCCAATTTCAACAACATGGTGGATAAGATGAAAAACCTGCTTGCGCAGACTAAGGAAGTGGGGCTCGCAGTTGCATCATCTTCACAGGAGATGCTGGCATCCTCACAGGAAGCGAGCAAGGTTGCGGAACAGATCGCAAATACTATTTCAGAATTGGCGAAGGGAGCCGCGGAACAGGCAGAAGAAACCCAGAGGGCAGGCAATATGGTAAACAATGCAGTAGAAGGTACAGGGCAGCTTGCAGCCAACGTATCACACTCCGGGGAGCTAACGGAGAATGTAAAGGCAACCGTTGAAAATGGCGTGAAGACCGTAGAACTGCAAAAAGTCAAGATGGTAGAGAATAAGCAGGCATCACAGAATGTTGGTAAAGAGATTTATGACCTGTCGGAAAAGTCGAAGCAGATCGGACAGATAATAAACGTAATCAATGGCATAGCGGAGCAGACCAACCTGCTTGCCCTGAATGCAGCGATAGAAGCCGCAAGAGCCGGAGACCAAGGCCGCGGATTTGCAGTTGTTGCCGATGAAGTGAGAAAGCTCGCCGAAGAATCGAGAAAAGCAACCGAGGAAATCGGAGAGTTGATCAGGCAGATACAGAGCGGTGTGGACAAGGTTGTGGTGGAGGTTAAAAATACCGAAGTAATAGTTGGTGAACAGGAAAAGGCTGTCGGCCAAACTACTGATGCCTTTAACGATATAATGAAGGCTACGATGGAATTATCCCAGCGAATGAAAGAAGTCGCACAGGGAGCAAAGGAACTGAATTCAAGCACGGTCTTAGTCGGAGAAACCATGCAGAATATAGCAAGCATAATAGAGGAAAGCGCGGCCGGAACCGAGGAAGTCGCAGCGGCTACGGAGGAACAAACCGCAGCCATAGAGCAGATTGCTTCTTCAGCAGAGAACCTCGCAAGCATGGCCGTAAAGCTTCAAGAGACTATAGAGGTATTCAAAGTGTGATTGAGATATGCTTCCCCCCGAGCAGAGGGGGGAAGCATAATATTTTAGCACCCGTAAACGATTATAATTGAGATAATCACCCACAATAGCAGGTTGATTAGCATAGGTTTATCTTTGATAATAATCGTTTCGGGACTGCCAGCCATATCTTTTTTCTCAATTATATATAAATAACGAAATATTCCGTATACAACAAACGGAATTGTTGCCATCAAATATATACTGTGTTCTGATGTAAAAGTATAAAGCGAGTATGTTACTACAATAGACGACGTAACAACAGAAGTCATGTTTTGAAGTAATGAAATGGAATAATCGCTTAAGGTTTTACGATGGAAGCCGGCATTATCGTCAAGGACTTCCAGTTCATGTCTTCTTTTATTTAATATAATAAATAGCGACAAAAGAAAGGTACAAACAAGAAGCCACGGAGAAATTATATCCTCAATTATTACAACACCGGCTATGGCACGAAGAACAAAGCCTGAAGATACTACAAACAATTCCAAAATAATGACTTTCTTCAGCCAGATGGAATAGAGTAATGTTTCTGTCATGTAAAAAGAAAGTATTAAGAAAAAATATATATTCAGATTATAAGAAAATATTATTGCTCCTAATCCTAAGAGTACTGCCATTATTCCCGCTGGTACAATCCGGACTTTGCCTGAGGCAATTGGTCTACATCTTTTTGCAGGATGAAGCCTGTCTTTTTCAGCATCTAAAATATCATTTATTATATAGGTACTACTGGAAGCCAGGCAAAAAGCCGCAAAGGCATAGATAGAGCGGGTAGCCAATTCGAAATTAAACAGATTCCCGGAAAATAGCAACCCGGCAAACACAAATAGATTTTTAATCCACTGCTTAGGTCTCATAAGTATAAGAAAATTTAACAAAGTACTTTGCTCTCCAATATCCTGAAATTTTTCTGTTTCAAAACAGTTTGTTTTAGACATTATCATCCCTTCTTTTCTTTCGCAATAATCCCATGGGCTGTAATCTATTGCTTAAGTTCTGGCTACAAGTACAACCCCAACTATAATAACGCCTATACCCAGTATCCTCATTGGTGATAAGGTCTCACCAAGAAAAACTGCTGAGCCGGCGGCAACAAAGATATAACTGAGACTTACCATCGGATAGAGAAGGCTTAAAGGAGCCTGCCTTAACGCCAAAAACCAGAAAATCATGCTTAGCCCATATGATAACAATCCTGCAGCTACGTGGGGGTTCAAAATAGCCGTATAAATATACGCTGCTGATGCCAATCCCTCTGTGCGGGAGCCATTTAATCCATACTTAATAAGTAATTGTCCGACAGAACCCAAAAAGATCGACGCTAATAACATAATCCATGTTTTCATAGTATCTCTCCATTATTAATAATTGTTTATATCCTCTCTATTGCGGTTTTTATCCAATATTTCAGATTTTTATGTTCCTCAGTTTCTATGTTTAATCCTGCAAATTTGTAAGATTCATATCCCCAATAACCATTCGTTCCGGTATAGTATCCAAAACTATAGATATGCATACCGGTAGGCAGTGGTAAATCTCCTACAATGTCCTTCTTCGTTAGCTTTACATTCAACTTCAACTCATCAAGCCATTCCAAACCATTACCCTCACCTAAGTTAGGACGACCCACTAATATATAAGCCCATGTATACTTGCCCTCCAATTCATCACTGCCTCCCAAATACTTCAAAGCAAGCAAATCATCAGAACTCAAACTGGTAGCGGCATCATCCTTGGCCGCTATAACAACCCAGGAGTCAATTGGCAAAGCTTTTATATATTCCGCAAAGCCCGAATCTGCATTTACACATGTGTCAAAGGAGCGCGCTTCTACAATCATCCCGTCGGCATCTAAAACAGCGACATTCAAACCGCGTTCATCGGGCAAAAGATTTGTCTGTGAAACAGCGTACCACCTTGTCCACCAAAGTTGTGCATAGCCAATACTTTCCCTATGGACAGGCGAATAAAAATAAGCTACGGCAGCAAAAAGAATCAGTAAGACAAAAATATAGCCCCTTTTCATATATGTTCCTCCATTTGATAAGCACCCAATTTATCTACAAAATTTTGGTGTTCACTATCACCTGGTATTACTAAACAAACATAATAAGGGTGACTGGAATAGATTAATTTAAAATATTCCGGATTGTCGGCAATCCACTTTAATTCCGGATTATCATATCCAATAAAGTCACAAATAAACAAATCAATATTTTTATCAAGCATTTCCTTAATCCACTCTTCTTCAGTTGTCGGTTGAATATAGAATATTTGATTCTGCCAGTTTTCTCCTAGTAATGAATAGCTCTGTATTGTAGTTCCAGTAGCCATTCGCAAGGGTCCGCCCTTTATTTCATTAAAGTCAGTAATATATTTATAAAAATGGCCTTCCGAAACCTGATTAACGCTCCAGATAGAATTTGCCGCAATTTCATAATCTTGCACTCCCACATGATACATCGGAGTGGCAATTAAAACAGAATACAATGCGCAACAAACAGCTAGAGCCTTAAGTATACGCCCTGGCCAGCTCGGGAGTTTGCCAAACATCCATGCAATAAACGGTAGTAAAAAAAGATTAATATGTATTAGATAACGCGGGTATTTTGCAGGCAATGATGCTATTGATATAAATAAAGGAATTATAAAAATTATAATAACAGGTGTACGCCATTGTTTATCATTAATTAAGAATAGAAAAAATGCGGGGATAGCCATTACTATTAGTTGTGGGCCAAACCCTGCATAAAAGCTGTCTATAAGAGGAAGAGGCTCAGTTTCTATAAGGGCTTTAGCCAGTGTCACCCATGAACTTTCCGGAGCGGTAAAATTAAATGCGTCGGTAAAATATAGGCCTTCAAAAATTGTTACTCCCCATATTCTTAAAGTCATAGGGTAAAATGGATTTCCAAAAAGAATTAGATTTCTGATATAAAAAAATGATCCTAACAAAATAACCGGTATGCAATAATAAGCTATAATCTTTATCCAACTCGGTCGAAATAATCGTTTCCGGGTTATACAGCCTCTGTAAATAATCGGTATCAGTCCGGCAATAGCCATATAAGGCCCGCTATATTTGGCTCCAACAATAATTCCCATGGTTACAGCTCCGATAATGAGATAGTTAAGCCGGCCTTCTCTAAAATATAGAAACAAGAAATAAATCGCCGATCCGAATAAAACCGATACCGGAAGGTCAATATAAGCTGCCTTAGAATGAAAAATTACTAAAGGAGTCGTCGCAAAAAGCAGGCCCGCCCAGAAGCTGTTTCTCGGACAAATATCCAAACGCTTACAAAAAGCAAATAGAACAGCAATGCCTAAAAAGACAAAAGGCAATCCTGTTAGCTCAGCCCAGACATCCGTCCCTGTCATAACCATAGTCCAGCCGGATATCAAATCTAAGTTTGCCGGATAACCGGCAACAAAGGTATTACTCATATCAAAAAAATGGATATACCCATCACGGGCCCAAACTGCCGGATAAAAAAGATGATAATACAATTCGTCCCAGTAGATTGGCGGGAGCAGCACGCCGTTGAAAAATTCCCACAACCAAACGGGTAAAGTCACTGCCAATACTAAAACAAAAGATTTGATATATGATTTATCATTACTATCATAGCTCTCTTTTGCTAAACAGCCTTTCCTAAAGCATATGACCAAAAGCAGAACAAAAATTATCGCCGTAGCTGCTGTTAGTGGCAATGCGCGGTACCAACCCGGTATCATACCTAGAGTAAGAGTAATAACAATCATCTGAGCCAAAGCAAGTATAAATGTCCCAATATATTTTTCCCAAAGGGAATGTAATCCTGCCAACCTTGCGCTCAGATAGCCGTTGGCTACCAGCAAGGCACATGAAATGCCTAAATACAAATCAACCACCCCGTTTAATGATTACACAGTGTAAATCGTATCGCCGGCAAAAATTTCTTGAGATACAGTAACCCTGTCTTTTAATTGCACAGAACCAGTAACAGCTAATCCGCCTTCATTTTGTCTTAGCCCTATTACAGTGTCCGCGTTTATAACCGCATCTCCTGCGGCATGCAGCGCCCCTGCTATAATAACCTCATTTTCAACATAAAGATTTCCACATGCAACATTTCCTGTTACTAAGCTTTTCCTGCCCAGGTACAGGTCCTTATCGGTATGAATACTTCCGACAATAATACAGTTGTTACCGATATCAACAGAACCACTGCTAATAATATCATGCAATACTACTGAATTAGGTCCAACTGAATAATCACCCAAGCTATTTACAGATTTTTCTTTGATCCACCGAACTTTATCATTTTCATCTATAGGATATGTCTTGGTCTCTGAAGAATCGCGTATTGAAGTCCAGTAAGAAATCTTATTGGCAATGTCTTCTCTTAAATTATATTGAGAAGCAGACGCCGCTTCTTGTAATGCCTCTGAAAGAATATTTATATCAAAAAGGGCTTGGATTGTTGGAGCATATACCTTTCCACCCTTAAAACCAGGGCCGATTATTATTTTCTCGCTGGCAGAAGCGCTGGCAATAATACTGACAGCCGGACCGAGATACAGGCTGGTACCGGCATCCAGCCAACGGTTCACAACAGTTTTTTCTCCTACTTTTATATAGCCATCGGCTGTAATACTGCGTAAATTGCATTTTGAACCGACTATAACATCACCCAGACACCAAATGTCACAGCTTACTTGCGTATTGTCTGCAACAGTTAGAGAACCTGTTATTACTATTACTGCTAATCCAGACGGCCCATGGTCAAGATATAAGTCACCCCGGTATAACCCAACCGTTTCCTCTCTGCGATGCATCTTCAATTTAGCATAATGCCAATTGTTTGATGAACTCTCTGATGAAGAGTTTTCAATAATTGGCCGGAGTAGATTCCGGAAAACTATACTAAAGTGGCGAGGGTTAATATCCCGGTCATTATCAACCGGAATTTCACCGCCTTTTCTTTTTATTATAATATAAGAAATAACAACAATAATACCCCATAGCGCGATTAAGCTTATTGCAAAATAAAAGATAACTATATTACTCGCCCCCTGTTCTTGCTGTTTTCTGCCATTGTACTTGCCGCTTGCCCCTTAACTCCAGCCACAGCCAATCCAAAGTTGCATATATTACAACATAAAGAGAGCCTGCAAAATGAAAAATCATACCTGGAACGCTCAACACAGCACGAGGCCTGGAATCCAGGATAGCTGAAACAGCAATTTCAATAAACGCAGCGGAATTTCCCAATGTACTATAGGTTGTAAACAATATTACTGCCATACTGGCTCCCGCAAAGAGTCCGTCTCCTAAAAGCAAAAGTATTATCGCTGCGACATAGCCGGTAGCTAACAGCATTGTACTCCCATAAAGAAACATCATAAAAATGCCGTCAATTTTTTGCCAAATTGAAAGGAACGGAGAACGCAGCATTTTAGCACCCAGCCGAAATGCCACCTGGTTATGCCCTATCACCCAGCGCCGTAATTGCTTTTGCCTGACCGACCAGGTTGTGGGAACTTCTTCAGTTGTTTCCTCCAAATTAACATAGGTTACTGAAAGCCCATGTATAAACGCCTGAACCGTTAAATATGTGTCTTCGGCAAGATATGATGCATCCCAGCCATTTAGAGTCATTATAAACGAACGCCGGATGGCCCCGACAGTTCCACCATATTGAGGCAGTAAATTTAAAGTATGTCTGGTCTGTTGATTAACCTGATACCCGCCTGCCCTCTCAAGATCAAGCATTCTGGTCAAAAAATTATAATCAGGGTTACGAGGGACCACGCGGCCCATAGTTAAAACAACCTTAGGGTCCACTAAAGGTGCAACTAACCTCATTACTGAATCACGGCTTGGCCAATAATCAGCATCAAAAGTCAGTATAACTTCAGCATCAGTAAACCTTAATGCATGATTTAAAGCAGCAGGCTTGCCTCCTTCCGAACCATCTCTATCTGTACGATGCAGTACAGTGATATGTGGTGAAGATGCACAAAGTTCGTCCAGAATAGCCCCTGTCCTATCTGTCGAACGGTCATCAATTATGATTATTTTTAATAAATCTTTAGGATAGTCAATCTTCTTTAACGCCCTTATTGTCTGGGATACCACCAATTCCTCATTATGCATAGGAACCATTATGCATACAGTTGGCAAATAGACCCCCGCAATATCCTGATAAGAATGTCTTTGAGGATAATAAAGACGGACAAAGGCAAAAAGTAAATGGCGGATTGTATACATCAACGTAACCAGGACTACAGCCCCCAACCATATTTTAAGCCCTAAGATCATCCCGTTTATCCCCCTTATATAGGCATAGTGTAGCTGAAAATGCCGGAATAACATAAAGATAATCCGCCCATGGACCCAAAATCATCCAGGCGGGAATAGCCAGCAATCCCTTGGAAAAAACAGCTATAACTATATATGCAATAGGAGTTAACGTGCGCCAAACAATAGACATAAGCAAAATGACAACCAATGACATTAACTTTATGATTAGAGAAAAAGGAATAGGAAAAACAAACAAAGCGTATAAAAGGGGGATAAGAAACCAAAGAATTAGCTCTCCGTAAAGCCATTCGGGACCAACATGGTCTAGAACACCGACAGGCGGCTCTCCAACTAAAAAAACAACAAAACAGAATAAAAAAATAGGCACTATGATCATAAGGTATAAACCCTTTATCGTAGGTACTACCGGAGAACGAAGTATAAGCCATGTAACCAGAATTACTATCGCTGTGCTTATAACCATTTGCCTCCAACTGAGTATGACAAAGTACTGCTCCCAGTAAAACCTGTACCCTGCGGCTATTATATCCAACCCCAAAAGATCAGTAATGTTTTTCCAGGTGGTAATCTGCCAGTTCCAAATCTGCTTTCTCAATAAAGTAATTACACCGATAATACTAATCAGTGCAATAATACCTGCAAAAATATGCGCTTTTTTAACCGCGAAATAGCAAATGGCGCGATGGGGCATAGCAAGTGAACGGCGTGTAAAATCTGACATCTTTTCTTTTTGAATAATAGCCTGTCTGTCCATCATTGTTACTCCCCTTTTACCGAAAACTCATATGATATTAGCCCTATAAATTTATTACATAATTTACACAAAATAAATTGTCATAAAAGATTTTATTCTGTAAAATTTTACTTTACACATAATTTAACATACCGATAGTGTTAATACAAGTGAATTCAGATTTTGGAAAGCGCTTGACGGCACCCTAATAATATAGTATATTACTATATAGTAATATACTATATTATTAGGGTGGTTACTATGGACAATCGGGAAAAGCAAAAATACATTTTGAGGGCAGAGGTTTTCAAGGCCCTTTCCAGCCCGGTAAGATTAGCTATTGTCGACTACCTGGAGGAAAGGGAGAGATGTGTCTGCGAAATCGTTGAATACCTTGGAGAAAAACAGTCAAGCGTTTCCAGGCATCTGGCGACTCTTAGAAACGCAGGAATCGTTGAGACAAAAAAAGAAGGACTTAATATTTATTACAGGTTAAAAACTCCCTGTGTCAGTTCTTTTTTGGGGTGTATAGATGCCGTAATAAAGGAGCAGCATGAGGAAAAGGATGAACTAATAAGGAGTCTGTAACTGCCGTCTGTTCACCAATTTTTATTGAACTTTATATTACTTGTTAGTAAACTACGAACTACCAACTATAATGTCAGGGGGAGTCTTTGTGAGTGAACGCAAAAAGTTCTTGATTATTTTTGGAGTGTTTTTAGCTGCATATTTCATTCCTGCAGCAGATGCCCGGGTGCAGGGAGCGCTTATCGAGTCCTTTGCCATGCTGCACGAATATGCTAGGGAACACGTTCTTTTATGCCTGGTTCCGGCATTCTTCATAGCCGGTGGTATTTCGGTTTTTATTTCGCAGGACTCTGTAATGAAGTATTTAGGTCCTAAAGCCAAAAAGTGGGTGTCCTATTCAGTAGCCTCGGTATCCGGATCCATATTGGCTGTATGTTCCTGTACAGTACTGCCGCTTTTTTCAGGCATCTATATGAGAGGTGCGGGTCTTGGGCCTGCCACAGCCTTTCTTTACTCCGGTCCTGCAATAAACGTGCTTGCGATAATAATTACTGCAAGGGTTCTTGGACCTGAACTTGGTATTGCAAGGGCAGTAGGGGCCGTTTTGTTCAGTGTTGTTATCGGTTTGCTGATGCACTTGATATTCATTAATGAAGAAAAAGACAGAACCGACAAGGATGCAGGCATGTTTGACTTTGACATCCAGCAAAGCCGTCCCATATGGAAGGATATGCTGTTTTTCGCATCCATGATCGGCTTCCTGGTTTTTGCTAACTGGGCAAAGCCAATAGATACCACAGGGGCTTGGGCGGCAGTGTTCAGAGTAAAATGGGTTATTGCCGGTATATTCTTTGCAGCGGCTCTGTTCTCAGTTTCTCAGTGGTATGGGAAGGATGAGCGTAAAGAATGGTACTCCTCAACATGGGGATTCGCGCTGAAAATCCTGCCATTACTGTTTGGCGGCGTGCTGGTTGCCGGGTTTTTACTCGGACGTCCCGGATATGAAGGTATTATACCCTCGCAATGGGTAAACTCATTGGTAGGAGGCAACTCATTTGGAGCAAACCTGTTCGCTTCGGTAGCGGGGGCATTCATGTACTTTGCCACCCTGACCGAGGTTCCAATACTGCAGGGGCTGTTGGGTGCGGGAATGGGTAAGGGCCCTGCCCTGGCACTTCTGCTTGCCGGTCCTGCGTTGTCTCTGCCAAACATGCTGGTTATAAGGAGTGTAATAGGGACCAAGAAGACAGTTGTTTACGTATCGCTGGTTGTAGTTATGGCCACAATATCAGGCATGATTTTTGGAGCGATATGGGGCTAAATATGTAAAAATGAAAGGAGGGAATAATACATGGTTATCAAGGTATTGGGCTCGGGATGCGCCAACTGCAAAAAGCTGGAGGAAAACGCAAGGCAGGCCGTTCAGGAACTCGGTATTGACGCAAGCATAGAAAAAGTAAAAGAAATGAAAGACATAATCAACTATGGCGTTATGAGGACACCCGCCCTTGTGGTGGATGAGCAGGTTAAGGTAGTCGGCAAGGTCGCGACCGTGGACGAGATCAAGAAGATTTTACAGTAAAAGAAGGAGGGGTTTCAATGAGAATGCTTGAGGAGTTTTTCCCGGAGTTTACAAAGAAACTTGATGAGATCGACGAGTTATACAAAGAGAAACGGATGATCGACGAGAAGACCTACCAGTTCATATGCTTTGCCCTGTCAATTAAGGCAAGGTCAAAGCCCTGCGTACTTAAACACTTCAAGGGAGCCCTTGATGCAGGAGCATCGGTCCAGGAACTCTGCTACATCTTTGCCCTGGTGATGAGGGAAGCAGCAGGAGCGGATGACTGCTGGACCCATGATGTGATCGGAGACTGGAAGGAGATTCTTGCGGGCAATGTCAAGTGCGACTGCCAGCAGTAAGGCCGGTTTAAATATAAAGCAGGTGTATATTGAGATATATGGGAGCGGCCGAAAGATTTTAGTTTGCAAAATACGATAATGCAAGCTATAATATTATTGTGAAAACTGCATAAATTAGAGTTGGGGATGAAGCTCCCCGGGGTGATGTCCAAACCGTCGAACGGCTGATAGCTTCTGCATTATTCATGCAGGAGCTTTTTTAATCAAACGGGGACATTCGGCGGCAAGGAATACCCGCGGAGCAGCGGTGTGTCCCCATACCTTAAAGGAGGAGACTATGCAGGCATTATATATTGGTTTTGGCGGAGCAGCGGGAGCAGTAACGAGATACTTGATATCGCTTTTGCTGAAACATTACGGCAGTTCAACAGCTACCCTCCTTGCCAACTTGACCGGGTGCTTCCTGATTGGGCTGCTGCTGACGCTTTCGTTGGACATATTGACTTTAAGCAGTGAACTGAGAACAGGAATTGCGGTGGGCTTTATAGGGGCTCTGACTACCTTTTCAACATTTACCATTGAAGTTTTTCAGTTGCTTTTATCAGGAGAGATATTGAAGGCAGCGCTTTATCCCGCTGTAAGCGGGGCTGCAGGATTGTTATCTGCCTATGCGGGAATTGCAGTTGCGGCGAGAATTGAAAAAAAACGGACCATAACAAACGGACAAGGAGAATGATCATGAAAATCATTGCTGTAGGCTTAGGCGGTGTCTTTGGCAGTATAGCGAGATTCTACGTCAGCAAGTATATCTCGCTTAGAACCGCAAACAGTAGAATACCTATCGGAACTCTGGTTGTGAACACCCTGGGATCCTTCCTTCTTTCGGCTATAGTTTTTGGGGGATCAACCGGGGACGCTGCGGATACCGAGTTGAGGATGTTCTTTACAATAGGCTTTTTCGGTTCCTTTACAACCTTTTCCACGTTTATTTATGAGGATCTGGCCCTGGCACGCCATGGGGAAATCCGGAATGCCGCACTCTATTTGTTATTGAGCATGGTATTGGGGATTTCGGGGGCAGCAGCCGGATACTATTCAATAATTTCAGTAACAGGAGGGTAGGATAAAGGTATGTGTGAGAAAGAGAAAGGCAAATTGCTCAAAATCTATATAGATGAAACCCAAAAATGGAAACATACTTCACTCTATCACGCAATAATTGTGGAACTAAACAGGCTGAATGTAAGAGGAGCAACGGTCTATAGGGGGATCGAGGGATTTGGCGACAAGCACCAGATCCATACGGCAAGAATACTTGACACCAGTTCCGGCCTTCCGGTGATTATTGAGGTGGTGGACACCGGGGAGCAGATAGACAGAATACTGGAGGCGATAAAGCCGATGGTAAACAAGGGTTTTATTGTGGTTGCAGATGTAGAGTTTATTGACATACACTAATTGGGGATATTAAACTGCGAGGTGTTGATATGCTGCAGGACTTCAATATAAGAAAAGAAGAGATTATCCAAAAACTCAAAGCATTGTATGAATACTCCCGGGACGTTCAGTACGAGAACGTCTGCGACAGGTTGAAGCAGGAATTGGACAAACTGGAGGCAAGCGAGTTCAACCTTATGGTAGTCGGTCAGTTCAAGAGGGGCAAGAGTACGCTGCTTAATTATCTCATTGGGGATGAAATTCTCCCTACCGGTGTGATACCGATAACTTCAATAATAACTGAAATCAAATACGGCGACAGGCCGGGGGCGTATGTTGTCTTTACTGACGGCAGCGTCAGGGAGGTTGCGACGGATGACCTTCCCGAATATGTGAGCGAGGAAAGGAACCCGGAGAATGAAAAGAACGTAAGGATTATCCGGGTCCATTACCCCTCGCAGAACCTGAAGAACGGATTGGTGCTGATTGATACCCCCGGTATCGGTTCGATATTTAAGCACAACACCGAGGTTGCGTATGGGCATCTGCCCCAGGCGGATGCCGTAGTATTTGTCATATCCTCAGACCCGCCCATCAGTGAACTGGAAATAGAGTTTCTCAGAGAAGTGAAGAAGTTTGTGGACAAGGTGTTCATAATCCAGAACAAAATTGATTATCTCGATGATGAACAGGTAAAAACAACCGTTGAGTTCTCTGAAAGGGTGATCAAAAACAAGCTGGAGGAACAAGTCGAGATATATCCTGTCTCTGCGCTTAACGCTCTGAACGGAGTTAAGAAGGATGAAAGGGAAAGGTTTGAGAAGAGCAGGATGGCTGCCTTTGAGCACGACCTGAATACCTTTCTTATTAGCGGGAAAGGGGAAGTGCTGCTGTCATCGGCGAAAAACAAGTTCAACAGGATGCTGGAGGATGTTCTCGACTATATCGGCTTCAGGATTTCAAACCTGGAAGCTCCGGTAGAAGAACTGGAGGGCAAGCTGGCCGATTTTGAAAACTGCAGGCATGAACTCGGGATCCAGGAGAGAGAAACGGTACAGCTTGTGGATACCTATATAAAATATATTATCGATGATGTGGAAAAGCATATTGAAACCGTAATAAAGGACAACCTTAAGGGCATCGTTGATGCGCTCGAAAAGCTGTATGACGGGAACAAAGGGCTGAAACCCAGGGCAATGGCGCAGCTGCTGCAGGAAACCATGGAATGCAGGATAAAAGAGATCTATGAGGCCTTCAATGCAAAAGAAAAGGAGCATGTGAGGGCAGAATTCGAGAAACTCATAGGCAGGTTCACCGAGAGACTGAACAAATCCATAGAGTATATTAACGGCGTTTCCAGGGATGTCTTCGGATTTCAGGTGTCCCAGCCGGTGGAGAATGTGGAGCTCGTTAATAGGGATGTTTTTTATTTCAAGTTCGGCCCCACCAGTCCGACTTTGCTGCTTCCCAGCAAAATGGATGTTGCCAAGCTCATGCCCAGAAGTCTGGGGAACAAAATGATATTCAATGAGGTGATTGCCACTGTAGAGCAGCAAATGGAAAACAACGGCGCAAACCTGAAATGGGAGTATGTATGCAGGCTAAGGGACAGCAAGTTTATATTTGAAAGGTTGTTCAGGGAAAAGATATATTCGCTCATTGACAATACGCACAGCATGGTGGATAGGATTATTGAGGAAAGAAAGAAAGCGGAAGAGGACACATCCGGAGCGATTAACAGGCTCATGGACATAAAAAGAGAAATTGAACGCCTGAGCAAGTGATCTGTGACCAGAGTATAGTTACCAGTTACCAGGTTACAGATAACAGTAAGGTCAAAAGTTGAAGGTCAAAAGTCAAGTTGCCAATTATCAGTCGGCAGTGGTCAACTACGAACTACCAACTATGAACTAATATCAGGGGGGATTTTAGTGAGCGCAGGAAAAGTCGTCGATTCAATTGCCGTTTATCTTAATCTATCAAGGAGGCATGGCGAAGCAAAGGATGAT
>Ga0067045_1029955_pt1 | contig 17393 bp, 14 predicted proteins | sample TerdegcTABiofilm_FD_59184 | JGI IMG/M metagenome (GOLD analysis project Ga0067045, IMG submission 59184) | Combined Assembly of (Gp0054472, Gp0054536) Wastewater bioreactor microbial communities from Singapore -Terephthalate degrading... | reverse complement strand
ACTAATTCATCATTACAGCTAATGAATTGAAAAAATAAAAGTACCACAGAAAATACAATTACTCTGTGTTTCATTTTTCCTCCAAATTAAACTTATTATTGATAATGAAATTAGCTTAGGCTTATTGCCACTCAATTTTTCATTCGTCAATAAGTCCAGGTACCGGGGCTGAACAGGTACTTATTTGGTAGAGTTCTAAGAGTAGCTGGCTTTTTATTGAATCATCTCCCCACGATTAGTTAATAAAATATTTATGTAGAATCTTAGAGGAGGGCAGTTCTCTAAGCGGATAGTTGCATTATAACTTGTTGGAATTTTAATGTCAATATGAATTTTTAGGATGACCATAATAAAGATTTACACGCAGAGATCGCAAAGGAGCCGCGAAGTCCGCAAAGTTTATTTTAGGTAAACCATTTTCTTTGTCTGAACAAAACCATTCGATGATAATCTGTAAAAGTAAACCCCTGAGGGCAATGTATAATTTATAATGGAAAATGTATAATTATAATTTCCGGCCGGTTTAAATTCATCAACAAGTGTTGCAACTTCTCTTCCTAGAATATCATAAATTTTTAACTGCACTTGACCGCCGACCGGTAACTGATAACTGATAACAGTACTCGGATTAAATGGATTGGGGTAATTTTGATAAAGCATGAATTGTGTATTCAGAATGGGCTCTTCCTCTTTGACATCCGTAATTATATTAAACGGAATTAATTTCTTTGATGTGTAAAGACGGTATTCACCGGGCTGAAGGTTAACAAGTGCATTTGCATTGGTCACGTTTAAGCTATCGCCGCTAAAAAATTCATACCACCATCCGGTTGATTGAAAAGTTGGATTGATGCTTCCGGTAGTAACATCAAAATTACCAATGATTGTAGCGTTCATTGATGAATGGTTTAGGTTAATTCTTTTTTGACCGCCGCTTAAATCCATTGTAAAATTATCTGTAGAAAAAACATCGTAATATTTCTTTAAACGTGTAAGTGCGGCAAAAGTATTGAATAGACTTTTACGGTCGTTCGAAGAATAGTAATTCAATCCATCAAACCACGGAACAGGTTTTTTACCTAAGCGTCCGTTGTAGTCGATTGAAATGTCGTAACCCAATTCACCGAATTGCCAGATCATTTTTGGTCCGGGAATGGTTAAGAAAAATGTCGCAGCAAGTTTTATTCTATTCAATGCTGTCGGAAGGTTTTTAATATTGTAAGTACCCGAAGAATTTGCAAATTGTAAATTCCTATACATTAAACGTTCTTCGTCATGACTCTCCATATAACCGATCAAATTCGGTTTAGTCCAACCTCTCGATTTATATGATATACCACTGAAATTAGAAGTATTAGTCCAGCCCATAGCGGCTTCGGAATAATTGTAGTTCATATTTCCCCACATCAAGATACCATTACCATGGTGCGCGAGCTCGCGATCTTCATCATTAACAGCAAGATGTTCAAAGATCATTATTGCGGTGGGATCATAAGACCAGATTTTGTCGACCATTCTTTTTAGAATTCTGATACGGTCAACATCGTAATTACTTCCCCATGGGTCAGACATGGTTTTCAATCTATTGCTGAATCCTTTCGTAAAGTCGAACCGGAATCCATCGAACTTATATTCGGTTAACCAGTATTCAAGAACTCTATCAACAAAATATTGTGTATGCAGACTTTCGTGGTTAAAGTCGTTGCCCCATTGTGCATCGGGATTCTGAAAATTGGATTGAACATTGAACCACGGATTGTTATAAGCGGGACGTCCATTTTCCCAATACATCTGAGCCATCGAGTTGGAATTGTATGCGTGATTTAAAACTATATCCAGAATAACTGCAATTCCATTTTCATGACACGCATCAATGAATCTTTTCAGCTCGTTCTTAGTGCCGTAATATTTATCGGGTGCAAAGTATGTCATCGGGTTATAACCCCAGCTATCGTTTCCTTCGAACTCTGAAACCGGCATCAACTCTATAGCATTAATTCCCAGTTTCTTAAAATAACTTAACGTATCAGTAAGAGTTTTGTATGAATGTGTTTTTACAAAATCTCTAATCAATAATTCGTAAACAATTAATTTTTCTTTAGGTGGACGTTGAAAATTTTTTACATTCCAGTTATAAGGAGTTTGTCCCGTTTGAAGAACAGAAACTATTCCGCTTGTTTTTTGTGATGGATAAGTTTTCAAGTTTGGGTAAACGCCGGAATTAATTATCTCGTTATCGTTAAAAGGATCAAGAATTTTATCTGTGTAAGGATCGTAAATTCTTAAGTTGCCATCGATCAAAAATTGATAAGCATATTCCTGTTGTGGAATTAAATTAGAAAGAGTTATCCACCATATCACGCTATCGGGTTTAGGTTCGTATTTATTCATCAGATAATTCAAATCAACTTTCCAATCATTGAAATCTCCAATCAGGTAAACAAACTCCTTATGCGGAGCGAAGAGTGCAAGTGTAACATTATTGCCATTGTAATTAATTCCATGTCGGTTCCCCTGAGGAAGAACAGCTGAATTTATTATAGGATTTTTAAATATCACAAAAACTGATGAATCTTTTTTTCCGGAATAATCTGTTGCCATTACTTTGACATCATTTTTACCAATATCATATTGATTCGCCACAAATATGTAATTGATGTTTCCTAACGCAGATGAGGCTCTCTCGGATCCGTTTATAAAAATCTTCAAAGATGATGTTGTACTAATGGAAGTTGTTGTGGCAGAGATGTTAATTGTTTCTCCGGATTTAGTAAACACGGGTGAACGTAGTGGATCTCCAAAGTCATTGGAAGAATTAGGTGAATTAATTACAACACTAAATTCAGAATCAAATACTTGTATAAAAATATCTTTTCCGCCTGTATCTTTGCCTTCTAAATAAGAACTTCCAACTTGAGTTCCGCTTCTGAATACAAATGCAAGCTGTAATATTTTTTCATTCGGTTGAAGGGAGTTGTTTCCTAAATAATAACTTAATATTGTCGGACCAATTTCCAGGCTATATAAATTTGGATTTTCTGTATCTCGTATAAGTTTAGTATCCGGTGTATTTACTCCCCAATTTGTTTTCACATATTTCCAATCTGTTGAATTGGAACTCTTGGTGGTAATCAAACCGGTATGAGCATAAACATCACCCTGAAAATCTTTTAACCCGGCCGTCCCTTTTGAAGCGTCAAAATAAATTTTAACACTTAATCCAGGAGTAGGGTATTGCGGTTCCGAAGTGACTATTTGTCCGAACGAATTTACTGCAATTAATAGAGCAAAAAACAGGTATCTTTTTTTCATAAAATTATTTTAGAATGATTGAGATTAATCTATAAAAATTTATTAAGTGATAAAATACCTAGTCTACAAACTCCCAGGAAACTCCGAGTCTAATTCCTCTCTCCTGTTTAGGGTAATAAGGAACAATGTAATATCTCTCATTGAGCAGGTTTTCAAAAACAAAATAAATAGTAGCCGCATCCTGAATTTTTCCGGCTAAAAAGAAATCGAATTGAACAGAAGGCTTAACCTCAAAATAGGGAGGTGAATTATATGCGGCGGTCCTAATCCATCTTGTTATTGCTAATGTTTCATAATTGATTATTTGACTACTCCGGTTCCCGATTAACCAATAATTAATACCGGCTTTTAGTTTAAGGTTGGCGTTGAATAATGTATCGACGTAATATACTCCTCCATTGGAAGTAAATTCAGGCAACGGGACATTATCATTATACTTTTGAATGAAATAATAATTTGCATTAGTACTGAATAAAAGTTTCCACAGATGCCAGTCAATTTTTAGATTAACACCTTGCAGTGTCTTGGAATAACTGTCGACAAATGATATTTCCTGGAGAAAGTATCCGGCTGAAATATTTGTGAATGAATTTTTATAATTCAGTTTCGCTTCAATTATGCTAAAATCATAATCATTGTTATCCCCCGAGAGAAATTCCAAATGATTGTGTGGTTTTTGAAATTTTGACAACCCCAGATATACTGAAAAGTTTTCATCAATTAACCAGGAGAGATCAGCGCCGGCTCCGAAATAGCTTTTACCATCGTAATTCAAAAATTTACCAAAGACAGATGGAATGAATTTTTGTTTTTCACTTTGCAAATTAAAACTTGCTTTTGCTAAAGCTGAAAAAACATCTATTCTATCATTTCTCTTTATCAACGGTGTGTTTAGCTGTGTGCTTTCGTAAAGAGCTTCTGTATAAAAATTAAGAAAATCTGTTCCAAATTTTTGAGAGAGTTTGGCTCCGTAATTATTAAACTGGTTGTCATGCTTAATGGTATCATTTCTTAATTGCCAATCCCATCGCCATAGATCCCTTTTAGGACTTGTAAATTCATTCTGTCTGAACTCAATAAGTGATGATTGATAATAAAATGTAAGGTCGGTCGGCGTATTGCCAATCAGATTTGCCAGCAGCTTGATGTTAATGTTATTACCCGAAACTTTCTGATACCGATCCGGGTAGTTCACCGGCGCCTGAATTGTGCTGAATAAAATATCTTCAAAAGGTGTGGTTGATATTATTCGTTTAATACTATCTACATCGACTCCGCCATTTAATTGGACATTACTCATATAATAACTGTAGCTGCCGATCACGTTGAAATCATTGTTGAAGAGGTATCTTAATCGGACCGCTCCCGCCCACATTCCGTAATCAGAATTTTTGAAGCGCGGATCGGAGCTCTGGTGAGTCAACTCTGTATAAATATTAAATCTTCGGCTTATATTACCGCTGAATATTCCGTCAAAGAAACCTTCTTCGTTAGGAGCCTGATAAAATCTAATCCGTGTATATGGCTTTGATTTTACGAAATCTCTGGCAATAAAATTAATTGTTACCGGATTATTCATTTCATTATATAAAAATCCTTGTGCAAGAGGAATTATTTCTATTGAATCGATGCTCTCGGATTGAAAGAGATAAAGATCAAACGAGTTAGTCAGACGATTATTGATGCTGACGCCATTCATTAAGTAAGAAGAATTTTTAAATCCATTACCAAATAATACAACTTCATTCGGGAGACCAATCGAACCCAGATCTCTGACAAATCCGAACGGAATATATGAGAAGTAATCGCCTGTAAAACGCACATCTAATTTTTGTAAATCACTTTCCCTTAAAATATTTTCTCTCTGTGTTAGAATATTATTTTGAATTAACGGAATTAATTTTTCTTGTTTTGTTTTTGTTGAATCCGGTTTATCCGCAGAAGAGATCAATTGAGTTTTTAAAGTGTCGCTAACTTCCTGATTGGATTTTTTTTTCTGAATATTTTCCTGTTGACAAAACAGATTTAGGAATGAAACAAAAAATAATATCATAAAAAAAAGTTTTTGCATTTAGAACCGGAAAATTTTTTTGCTAAAATAGTTTTAATTTGTGATTGATAAAAGATTAAAAAAGAGATATTCATCCCGACCATATAAATATTGCTTAATCGTCATGTTGTTATGTAAGTCAATAGCTGAATAAAAAAGACTAAAACTGTTTGTTTTGAAATAAAAAAGTGCTAAATTTCGTTCGAATTTACATCCAATAAATAAAGGGGTTACACCATGGCAATGACAAAAAGCCAAATTCTAGCTCATCTTGCAACAAAAACCGGCGTTAGCAAAAAAGTTGCCGGAGAATTCATGAGCGAATTAGTTAAACTCGCTTACAAAGAAGCTAAAAAGTCATTCGTACTTCCTGGATTAGGAAAATTAGTTTTAGTTGACAGAAAAGCTCGTCAGGGAAGAAATCCAAAGACTGGTGAGACAATTACTATTCCAGCTAAGAAGGTTGTAAAATTCAGAATAGCAAAACAAGCTAAAGATGCTATCTTAGTTTACAAAGCTTAAGTTGTATATATAAGCCCATCATATCTGGTGGGCTTATTTTTTTCTCTCTATTCTTAAATCCTTCATTGTATCGAGCAAACGATTATACAAAGGTTGCGGAATATTTTTTAATATCATCGTAAGCAGATTCTGAAATTTCCCTACATGTGAATAAAACCCTACAGTTAATCTCTGTTTACCATCATAAATGTAGATAGGTCTTGTAGGATATCCGCTGAAGATTCCACCTGTAATATTTTCTATATCGGAATGATTGATGGTAATCTCTTTCTTGCTAAGTAAAAAATTCTGACAAACAATTTTTTCATTATCTGCTGTAATAGTAAATGGAAACAGTTTATATGTTTTTATAAAGTATTTATTTATCAGAAAAATGAAAAATCCGTTTATAAGTGCGAAAAAAACAAAATACCATTTCTCAAACATCATAATTAATGAGGTTATGAAGTGAATGGAAAGAAATAAAGTTGCTATTATATTTCCGTATCTGTAAATAAGTTTTGCAAATAATGAATATTTGAAAGTAACCATTAATCTTATCCAGAAAAATTTTTTTACCTATGAAAGGTAATTATTATGTTTTGAATAGTGAAATAATCAATAAGAGTAATCGATGAAAAAACTATTTCTTTTATTATTTATACCAGTTATTTGCTTTGCACAGGAAAATCAGCTTAAGGATTTTAACCGTTTACTTTCATCAATAAAATCAGGCGCAGAAGTAAGGACAATAATACATTATTCACTTGCTAAATTGGTTATAGATGGTAAAACCGAGCAAGCACCTGATGCAATTGGAGGAATGAACTTAAATACATTTGAATATTTTGCTATAGGTTCAGTTAGAAACGACAAAGCATTTGTATCAGCTTCGGAAACAGTTCTTATTTCTCATCCCCGATACGGATATGTGTTGAATTATATAAAACTAAGGATTTATGAGGATAACACTGTGGAAATAATTGCGCGCTATCTTGACCCAAAAACCTACGAAATAAAAATGGATGAAATATTTTATGGTGAAATTAATAATGGTAGCAACAATGGAGCGGTATATCTTTTCCTGAAATAAACTACTTAATATAGACTGATTTTTTTGTCTGCATAAAATTATTTCCTATGCCGTATAAACCTGTTACAATTAAAGTGTAAAAATATATTCCACTTGCAATTTCTTTGCCCGGTGCATTAAACTCGACCGAATGAATTCCTGCTGATTTTACTTCATTTACTAAATTAGAAATTTCTGTTCCCAGCGCATCATAGACTTTGAGAGATACAAAACTTTCTACAGGAATACTATAACTTATTTTTGTTGATGGATTAAACGGATTTGGATAGTTCTGGTGTAAAATAAATGTTTCGGGTATTGAGGTACTACCAACTTTTGTTGAAGTGCTTCTAAACTTATAAAGTTTACCGGTATTGTAGTTGGCAAAATACAATTCACCTTTTGCATCTAAACCAAATGTTGAAATGCTGTGATTAGTTGAAAAGAGAAGTTTATTTGTTGCAACACCATCTTTATAATCAAACGACCATATTCTTCCGGAAACAAAATCTCCATAGACATATTTGCCAAATAATTCGGCAGCGGACGAACCTCTGTACACATATCCGCCAGTAACGGAATAACCACCTTGATTATTATGACCATATTCCCAAACCGGCATTGTTAGATTTGTAGTGTTGCAATTTGATGGAGGATTGAAACAATGATTTCCTTCCATAATTCTCCAGCCGTAATTTTTCCCTTTTTCAATAATATTTATTTCTTCCCATGCATTTTGTCCAACATCCGCAGCCCATAATTTGGAATCGAGCGGATCAAAACTAAACTTCCAAACGTTTCTTAATCCCCAAGCAAAAATTTCCTCGCGTAATCCGTTTGTGTTTCCTTTGAATGGATTATCACCCGGTATGCTGTAATTCAATCCCGCCGATGAATTATTTACATCAATCCGAATAATCTTACCAAGTAAGGATCGCAAGTTCTGTGCGTAATCTTGCGGATCGCCCGCTGAACCACCATCACCAAATGATATGTAAAGATAACCATCGGGACCAAAAGAAGTTTGTCCGCCATTATGATTGGAATATGGCTGATCAACTGTAAGTAAAACTAATTCACTATTTCTATCCGCAACATCGGGGTCGTTATTACTTACCCTAAATCTTGAAACAACACTTCTTCTTGAATTGCTTGTTGTGTAGTTAATAAAAAAGTAACCGTTGGTTTTGTAATCAGGATGAAATGCCAATCCGAGTAATCCCTGTTCGCCGCCGAATAATATTTTATCTCGAATATCAAGAAAAACTTTTTTCACAGATGCATTATCATTATTCTCGAAGACGTAAATTATTCCCGGTTGCGATACTACAAATAATCTGTTCGAACCATCATTAGCATGTTGAATATCGACAGGTTGTTCAAAGCTTAAATTTGAAAATGCGGGAGTAATTTGTAATTGAGCTTCTGAAGTGCTGCATCCTGAAATCAGAAATAAAGAAATTATTACGAATAATAAATTTTTTTTCATTTCAGATCTTTCTTTTGTTTACACTAATTAACGGATTTAATATAAGATTGGTTCAAAAAATTATAAAGAGGGCGGGGTATAATTATGGAACTTTATTCACCTAAATATGTTTGACAAATTAGATATTTGATAAATATCTTTGTAGTAAATCCAATCACAACAATCAGGAGGAAATAAATGAAAAAACTGAATAAATTATTTGTTTTTGCAGTTTTATTCGCAGCATCATTATTATATGCAAGTGATGTATCAAAGGTTGAAAACTTCAAGCTGAAGGATTACAACGGCAAAGAACATCAGCTTAGCGACTTCAAAGATTCAAAAGCTATTGTAATTATTTTTGTTGCAACTCAATGCCCGGTTTCTAATGATTACAATTCCAGAATGGCAGAATTATATAACGATTACAAAGACAAAGGAATTACTTTTGTAGGGATCAATTCCAATAAACAGGAAAGTGTTGATGAAATTAAACAACATGCAAAAGATAATAATCTTCAGTTCCCAATTTTGAAAGATGATAAAAATGTAATTGCAGATAAATTTGCTGCATCTGTTACGCCAGAAGTTTATGTTTTGAACAGTAATTTTGAAGTTTTATATCATGGAAGAATTGATGACTCCAGAAAAGAGAGCGATGTAAAAACGAAAGATCTTCGTAAAGCGCTTGATGAAATTTTAGGTGGTAAAACCGTATCGAACACAAAAACAAAAGCATTTGGTTGCACTATTAAAAGGGTAAGCTAAAAAATGAAAAAGTTATTCCTCGCCATATTTAGTTTTTTAATTTTATCACAAAGTTTTGTTCTTGCAGATGAAAAGCCGAAACAGAATGATAAAATTGTAGTAGAAACAATTACTAAAGACAAATTGGCAAAGATTATTAAAGAGAGAAAAGGGAAACCTCTTTTTCTTAATCTTTGGGCAACCTGGTGTGTACCTTGCCGAGAAGAATTTCCGGCAATTAATAAACTGGCGGAGGAATTAAAAGATGTTGAATTCGTAGGCATTAGTGTTGATTTTCCGGAAGAAGTTGATTCCAAGATTATTCCGTTCTTAAAATTGCAGAATGCTAAATTCATTTCTTACGTTAACGGATTTGAAGGCGATGAAGAATTGATCAATACATTGGATAAAGATTGGAACGGTGCTTTACCCGCAACTTTTATTTATGATAAGAACGGTAAGAAAGTTTCTTTTCTTGAAGGAAAAAAATCTTATGATGAATTTAAGAAGGAAATAGAGAAAGCGAAAAAGAAATAATTAGATTAACAGAAACCCTCTCAGTAAGAGAGGGTTTTTTATAATATTATGTTGGCTTGAATATATTTCTTAACATCAAACTTTTTTGCACAGCCGTTATAATTCATGTAGCGTATCTTACCGTAAACAGATCGTTCAAACCAGGGACGGTCGTGAACACCACCGATTGACCACGCAATTCCGGTATAACCATTCGGATCACGTCCATCAAGTTCATACTTATCGTTCAAGTAAATTGCAATTTGCATAGCATCTTCGGGGGATTTAGTCCACTCCAAAATTTTTTTTGCCCAGTACATTCTCATGTAACCGTGCATCTTTCCCTTAATCACCATTTCCATTTGTGCTGCGTTCCATAGATCATCATGAGTTTTAGCGAGTTCGAATTCTTCTGCTGAATAAATGTAATCCCGTTTATCTTTCCGGTGTAAGTTGAGTGAATCCTTTGCCCATTGATGAAATCCATCGAACGAATCATAATTCTTATTGAAGTAGCAGAAGTTGTCCGAAAGTTCACGGCGTATTATCATCTCTTCTAAAAATGATTTGTGGGATTCAACATGTTCGGTTAATGGCTGAATGGCAAGTGCAACACGCTGGGGTGAAATCTGTCCGAAATGAAAATAAGGGGATAGGTTCGATTGTGCATCGTGCGTCGGAAAGTTTCTGTCTGTTCCGTAATTAGCAAATTTATTACTGATGAATTCCTGAAGAGTTTTATGAGCAGCATTTTCGCCGGGTAAAATCCATTCGACTTCTTTTACGTCGTTATTAATGTTGAGTGATTTGTAAAGACTTGTCCAATCAATCTTATTTATGTTAACACTCTTTTTCATTTTTTGCAGAAGGGGAAACTCATCTAAAAATTCCGGAAGTAACTTTTGTATTTTGGGACGAATAGTATAAGCGGCAAATTCCTGTTTATCGGATACATGCAGACATGGGACAATATTATGTGCATCAACTTCGTGAAAGGGGATTTCAATTTTATCCGCAACGGATTTTTTCCAGTGTCGTATAATTTTAAGCGGATTAAAATCCGTAACTAATAAAGACGCATTTACTTTCTTAATAAATCCTGGAATTTCTTCTCCCGCATCACCTGTTGTAATTAGTAACGGAATGTTGTGCTTGCCTAGTTCTGCTTCAACTTCCTGCAATCCTTTTAGCATAAAACCATATTGGCGGATTGTTGCTTCTAAGAAATCTGGAACGAGATTAAAAACCACAATAAGAGTTTCGTTTTCTTCAATTGCTTTCTGCTGAGCATAAAGAAGCGCCCAGTTATCGTGTGCACGTTGATCCCTCTGCATCCAGTAAACTACCGGACCGCGTTTGCTTTCACCTTGTTGTAATATTCTTAAGCGCTTTGGATTCATTAATTTTTTTTAGGATGTGTATAAAGATAAACAGATTTAGATAATAATCAGTTTCCATTTACTACCAAAGGATGTGACTTTTTGATCTGTTAATTTGACTAAACTAAGAGATGCAAGTTTATTATGGGATATTTATATTATTGGAGGTTTTTCTTTTAACGTTTTCGGCTTTGCGTTCGGTCTGGCTTTTTAACGCTAAAATCGATACGAAGAACCGCACTTCAATTAGACACAAAATTGACAACACGCACATTTCATCCCGCCTGACGCAAAACCCGTGTTATAGGCAGCCATTCTTCTCCGTTCGTTATGTTGTCCTGTCGAGTTAAACACTTGTCTTACGTTTTAGAGTATCAATATCAAGAACTTGGTCGTATTCCTTTTTGTGAATTTTCTTGCTTGTGATGTCAATTTTAACTGTTGAAATAAACTCCTTGAAATCGGAATTCATTGTCAGTTTATTGATTGTCTCCCAGTCAAGTGCTTCCCGATATTTTGCAGGAAAAATAATTTCTGATGAATGTGGGTCTTCAAGATTTAGTTTGATTACTCCAATACCAAATGACGTTGAAAGTCGAGATAGTTCGCTTCTAAATTCATCTTCTTCGGAAACTTCGGCAGCAACCAAATAACTTTCGTTTGCCCAAGATGAGTTAGAAACTGTCTGGAAAAAACTTTCTCTTAAATTCCCAAAGCTTAACTCTCGTTTTAGTTCAAATGATAATAGTCGAATTGAAATATTCCCAATAGATGAACTTAATTCATAAACTTCGTGCTTCCAGTCTTCAAGCGGAAAGTAGCAACCAACGATGTCAGGGTGAACCCACTCACCAAATTCCTTTTTTGAAGATTGTGAATGGTTAATTGTCTTAGTGTAGCAATGTAAATGGTAATAAGCGTAATATGTAAGATATGGGTGTAGGTCTTTCTCTAAAAAGTCAAACTGTTTTTTCTTAACAACTGTCGGCTCTTTTGAAACTGCTGTTTCTGATAAGTCGAGTTGGCTTGCTTGCGATTTTAGATAGAATTTTTTCGGTCTGCTGTCTGTCTGTGCAAACGGTGATTTTGGATTGTCTTTTGCGTTAACGTAAATCTGTGCACCAAGTGTCGCCCAAGGAGTTTTGCCTTCGCTGTTAAGTTGCTTGTCATAGCCTTTTTCTGTCGCCAAAGTCCAAATTTCGTTGGCAGTCAACGGTCGTTTTTCTTCACTTAAAACTCTTTCGGCTAATTCTAAAAATGTCATAATATTTCGTCTTTAATTATCCGGTTGCACTGTCGTCTATGGTTGCCTATAACGGCTGGCGGTATGAAACGTTGGGGATTGCGGGCAACTTTCCTGTCGAGTTACAACGAACTTGATGCGGGGTAGAACGCTCGAATAACCACTTAAACCCCAATGTTTTATACCGCTTGTTAGCAACTGGGCGTTCTTGTCTGTCAATGGTTTGAGATATATTTCTAATTCTGTCATTCCTTATTTATCTGTCTTTAAATATATAGTTTTTTAGTGTCGGCAAAGTCAGGGCTGGCAAAATAGTCAAGCTCTTTGGCAGGTTTTGGCTTTAGCGTTGGCTGGTGCGACCTGACAATGTGCTTGGCTATGTGCTGTAGGCTTTTTTTATTATATTTCTTTCGTTTCTCCATCGTTCATTTCAACTATTGGTGTTGTAAAAATCTTGTCATATTCGCTTCCGCTAAAAGTATGAATTGGAACAATATTTTTTGGTTTTATTGCTTCAACCATTTGTTTTAATGTTTCTGTGTCTGCGTGTCCGCTTGTATGAATTTTATGTATTGTGAAATTGCGATTTGTCAAATAGTCAAGGAATTTCTTTGTATCTGACTTTTGCAAATACCCTTCCCACATTGAATATATTAGGTTTCCGCCATCAATTTCATTTATGTTTTCTAAGTCTTTTTGCATTGATGGTCTTACAATCATTACAATCTTGTCAGCCTGATTACTAATTTCTTCTTTAGTGATTTTGTAATTTTTGAATTGATACAAAATTTGTTCGTGTCCTTCATTTTTCAACCGTATGCTTGTGTAATATGGAAACATTACTTTCAAATTTTCGAACTCTTTTGAAGGGAAAGGGATTTTAGCAAATTTTGATAATTCTTTCAAAATCGTTGCAACATAAATATCAACGACAATAATTTTATTGGTTCTTATACAAGCCCTATAAATTGAGACAATTCTATCAATGTTTTGTCCTGACGTGTATATTAAATTGATTTTATTTTGCTGTTGAAGAACGTCCATTAAGTCATTCTCAATTTCTGTTTCTGTCTTAAATGGTTTGCTTTCTCTTCCTATGGTGGTGCCTTCAAGTAGCAAATAATCTACATTTTGAGGTGCATTATGAGTGAACCATTTAAAAGCGTTTGCTTTTCTTCCGTGGTTTCTAAAATCACCTGAATAAAATATACTTTTACCCTTCGCTTCAACTAAAAATGAATACGCATCAAAAGCAGAATGGTCTGCCCAATAAGGCGTAATTGAAAAGTCGCCAATTTGAAAAACCTTTTCCTTTTCAAAATAGTTAGCATTTTCAATGATTATTTCTTGCGGAGTAAATAAACTGTTGAGTTCAATTATTTTATGTGTTGCTTCTCCCAAAAAATGTTTTACTTTTTTATCAATGAAATTGCTTAGTCCGTAATGGTCTTGATGTGGATGCGATATAATTACACCATCAATCAATTTGTCTGTTTCGTTATAAAGCCCTTTAATATCAGGCAAAACACCGTGTTCAATTAATTCTTGAGGGTTTAACTCTTTGAATTTGCTGAAATCAAATTCTTTTCCATCTCTTTCAAATAATGGCATACCAAAGTCAAGCAATATTCGTGTGTTTTCAGTCCAGACTTCCACACACGAACCGCCTATTTCTTTTGTGCCACGATGGATTTTGAATTTCATAAATTACCAATTATTTAAACCGTTTTTCATTGTGAAATTAAATGTTTGAAGATTATTTAAGAAACCTGAACCGAGTTGTTTTCTTGTAAACTGTAAAATTTCATCAAACTTTGTCTTTGCTGAACTTTTGTAATTAAATTCCGAAATAATCAAGACAGGAATTATACCCTTGATGCAATTGGGCTTTTCCCAATTCGGATTTATTAAACCGATTTTTTGTTTCTGTTCCAACATTTCAAAGACAGCGGTTTCCAACTCATTTTTTGGAAAATATGTAAAAATATCGTTATACATTCCTATTTGCAAAGGACTTAAATATATTCCAGATGTGTTTGTTCCGTGTTTATACTCAATCAATAAAATATTGCCTTCTTTGTCTAATGCCAAAAAATCAAGTTCGTTTCCAATTGCTTTTTTTCCTAAATCTTTTCCGTATCGTTCAGGATTGAGGAGTGAAATTTCCTTTTGTAATTGTTTATACTTTTGTTGAATGCTCCCTAATAAAGTGTCTTTTTCTGATTGGTTGGAATAGCCGATTACTGCTTCTTTGTCTATAATTACAAACTCAGTATTAGGTTTGCCGCAAATACCATATGTTTTGGATAATTCATTTTGATAGTAACCTTCTTTCTTATTTTTATAATACCTATCAAATTGGCAATTCTGTTCAATTTGCGTAATTAAATTCTCAATATCATTTTGAAAATTTTCATTTACACTTTTCTGACCATAAAGATTTGGTGATATGCTTTTATATTTATCGTCAGCATCAATGAAAACAGCAGTTTTGTTTATTGGTAAAACGGAAATAATTCTTGTAAGACCCCGATAAATTGATACCCATTCCTTTGAATTATTTTTACCAATTAAAAAATCTAATTCCTTATGATTTTTGACGAAGTCAAATAACCACCTTAATTCACCGCCAGTTTCTAATAAACTTGCAAGTTCTTTTGATAAGGTTCTATTATAATACATTCCCTTGTTTTTTAAATGACCAAACTCGATTTTTTACAAGTCCAAAGAGTATCGGGGCTAAAAAAATCATAACAATTCCAGCAATTCCCCTGCTTTGTCTTCGGTTTTTGCCACTTGGCGAAATTAGATTGACAAGATATATTGCAAAAATAACTCACAACGGAATTTTTGTGATTAAAGCCAACAATGTTTTAAAAATGTTTCTGTTGTCAATAAATGTTGTTACGATAATCCATAAGAGCAAAAGTCCTTCAATACCGAAAAAAATGTTTTGCAAAATGCGATTATCAATTTTGTCGCCCAAAACATAGAACAACCCAAGTGGGGCGAGTACAAGCATAAAAACTTTTGTCAAGTCTGCAAAATCCCTATAAACCGTTATTGTTTTTGTAAAACCCAGTATTATTCCGAGAAGCAAAATTCCAATGCTTCCGTATATATAATATTCGTTTGGTATTGTTTTTAGGTATTCCATTATGCTATTGCTAAAAAGGTTGTTTTTACAAATTCAACTACATCAATTAATCTTTTAGCATTTTCGTCAGTTTTTTCGAGTTTAGAAAAATCAACATCAATTTTCTCGGCATCACTTGATTTCTTAGCCCTAATTCCAATTGATGAAAATTCAAAGTTTATTCTGTTTGCAATATTTTCAAGAATACTATTTTTTTCAGTTTCATAATCAAGGTCGGCTCTGCGACTGAACATTCCTTTGTTAATTTTAAATTGCATTACTTGGCTTGTCGATAAATCTTTCTTTAGCGGTAAATACAAAAATGCACCTTTATTTTTTGGCGCTGAAACTTCAGATGCAAGGAGAGTTCCTTTTACAAAATTCTCGTGATTGACAATCATATCAATCGTTCTCTTTCCGTCTTTTCCTTTTTCTTCATTAATATTTGTAGCATCAATTAAATATTTGTTCTGTTCAGCCCATTCCAATAAAAACTGTTCAAATTTTTCATTAAAACCATAACTCTTTTTTTTCATTAAATCTTTGAAAATATTGTTAGCAATGAAAAACACAATAACAGCAACACCAATTTGAGCAAAATTTACTATAATATTGGGCCAGTCGGATGGATTGTTCAGCAAATTCCATAATAAAGCAAAACAGCCAATAGTTCCAAGAAATACAGTCCAGAAAGTTTCGTCTTTAATAAAGTTCTTTTTCATATTCAATGTGCTTTAAATTTTATCGATAATTAAATTCGTAGTGGGTCGGAAGATTTGGCTCTTTGACTTTTGCGAAGCGTTAGCTCGTGTGTCGGGCAAAAGGCAATGTGCCAAATGTGTGTCGGCTTTCCTCTTTTCTTTTATGCGGGTCGGCAAAAAACTAAATCTTTTGTCTTTCGTTTTCTTTCTCAAACCATTCTTTTCTGTTGTCATTGTCTCGGTGTCGGTTTTTTCTTCGCCTTGTTGCTAACGGTTTGCAGCTATACGCCGTTTTGATGGCGTATAGCCGCTGTTAGCAGCAGATTTTTCATATGATTTCTATTATTTTCTTTAATTCTTCATATTCTGGTCGTCCAAGCAAATCAAGTTCATTCATAGTTGCCAACTTAATCGCTTGTCTTGCTTCCTTAATGCGATTTAACATTGGTAAAATAATTCGTTTACCGTGATTTACAAAGTTATCTAAGTCTTTCGCTGATGTCGGAATTTTGTAGCCGTATCTACTTGAAGCAATAAGTACTCCTTTATCTCTTAAATTACCTACTACTTTGCTTCTAAAGTATTCGTCTTGAATTTTGATTGGTCTATTTTGATTTAAATGACCTAATATTTCAGTTGTAGTTATATAACGATTTTTAGGATATGCCCTTTGTAACCACAGTAATAACTTTAAAAAATTTATTTGGTCAATTTTCTGTTGGTCACTTCCAATTTCTTTGTCTAAAAAGTCTTGAATGCGTGTTATGCAAACTTCTGCGATACGAGAATCAAAACTTTCATCAATATTACTTTTTTGAAATTCTTCATATGTCAATTTGGGTGGAGGAAAGTAGGTTAGACTACTTATTTTTGGAGAAAGAATGCTCTGAAAATCATTGCTATGTTCAGATTTTTTGAGGTCATCAAATATGTAACCCAATGAACCTGCAACAAAATCGGCTAATTGAATTAATTCGTTTTGTTTGCTGTTTTGAATGTTAAAGTCAGCACCGGAAAATAAATTTCTTGAATGGTTCTTTTCAACATACTTTTTAAATTCTTTCAAAAAATCATTTCCACCGTGTTCGTCAACATACAAGTCAAGTGTTGGGAAAGTCCGATATAACTCTTTGTATAATAAATTGTTCGTGAATTTATAAAATGATTTTTTAAAGTTAAATCCTTCACCATATAGTTTTGTTTTGTCAATAATGACAGCATAAATTGAAATGTCAAGTTTTGCAATATCTTCTAAAATTTTTTTCCGT
>Ga0067045_1029948_pt1 | contig 17395 bp, 14 predicted proteins | sample TerdegcTABiofilm_FD_59184 | JGI IMG/M metagenome (GOLD analysis project Ga0067045, IMG submission 59184) | Combined Assembly of (Gp0054472, Gp0054536) Wastewater bioreactor microbial communities from Singapore -Terephthalate degrading... | reverse complement strand
CCATTCTTCATCCGTCACATCCGTCGCATAGGCCCGGCGTTCCATTGCTTGCTCTCATTTCTGCTGACCGCTATCCTATCCCTCGACACCTCCGATTATACTCTTAATCTATACCCTTTCCATATGGTCTCTTATGATCTCATCCACTGATTCCCATGAGCTTGCGCTGCGATCCCCCACCGAGACCCAATGGTCTTGACATGTTCCCCGATCAGTAGTAGCCTATGCAAAGACAACATTCTTTATTCAATGAATGAAGTATGCCGCGACGACAATTCCTCAAGGCAGTCAACCGCGCAGCGATACTCAATGTGATCCGATCACATGGTGCCATCGCTCGCACCGACATTGCCGCACTGACTGGCCTCAGTCCGGCAGCGGTAACGGGGTTGACTGCCGAGCTGATAGACGACGGCCTGGTGTTCGCCAAGCAAGAAGGTGCATCGCGCGGTGGCAGGCGCCCCATCCTCCTCGCCCTGAATTCACGGGGCGTCTATGTGATTGGCATCAAACTAGCTGAAGAGCACGCGACGCTCGCTCTCACGGATCTCAATGCAGAGGTTGTTGCCAGACGGACGGTAGAGCTTGTTGAGCGCACTCCCCAGGCTGTCTCCCACCTGCTTGCAGAAAGCGTCCAGGCATTGCTGCATGCAGCGCAGATCAGCCGCAAGCATCTTCTAGGGGTGGGTGTTGGCTTGGCAGGGATCATCGACTCTCAGGCCGGCTTGTGTCGGGTATCACCCCATAACGGTTGGCGTGAGGTCCCCTTCGCCAAGCTGCTCGAGGACGAACTTGGCTGTATTGTCTCTCTGGACAACAACGTGAACACGCTAACGCGGGTCGAGCAGCTCTACGGCGTGGGGCGACAGGTGCGCGACTTCCTGGTGATCACCATTGGTCGTGGGGTGGGTATGGGTATCGTTGCCAACGGCCAAGTCTATCGAGGCACCCGCGGTGGTGGCGGCGAATTCGGCCATGTGGTGATTGATCCCCATGGATTCGTGTGTGGTTGCGGCAATCGGGGTTGTTTGGAGACTTTTGTAGCTGAGCCGTGGTTGCTGTATCGTGCGGGTCTGCAGGGCCTGACCGTCTCAATGCCTGAGGAACTGGTGGCGGCGGCTCAGGCGGGCAACAGCGTTGCGCGGGATGTGCTCGCCGAAGGAGGACGGGTTCTAGGCTGCGCCATAGCCAGCGTAGTGAACCTGCTCAACCCCGCGCTGATCCTCATCAGTGGTGAAGGCTTGCGCATGGGCGAGTTCCTGCTGGCTCCCATGCGTGAGGCCGCGCGGCAGCACATGTTTGGTCAGTTGGCCGAGGATGTCGAAATCCGCATCGAGCCGCTGAGTGATGACACATGGGCGCGTGGCGCAGCCAGTCTGGTGTTGGGCAGGATTTTCAGCATGCCCAGACTGGAGTGATGGGCATGCCGCCTCTCTTTTTTTGACCGACTTAATTCAGCATCTGAAGAAAGTAAGGAGCATAGCCAGGAGGTGAGATCAGGTACTTTCAACTCAACCGGTGAGACCAATTCCGCCCTACTGTTTTTGAAGCCATGAAAGGGAGATCACAATGAAACACAGACTGATGATCGTGTTGTTGATGGCTGCGCTGGCGCTGCCCATCGGGATGACGCAAGCGAGGCAGGAGCCAGTGACCATTGAATTTTGGCATACCTACAACGAAGTATCGCCTGAGAACGAGATGCTGGTGAATACCCTGATCCCGATGTTCGAGGCGGCGCACCCTGACATCAAGGTGAAATCGGTCCCGTTCCCCTACGATGAGTTTCGGCAGACGATGCTAACCTCTCTGGCCGGTGGAGAAGGGCCAGACCTGGCCCGCCTCGACATCATCTGGTCACCCGAATTCGCCAAACTGGGCGTGCTCGAGGCGCTGGACGAGATCATGCCAGACTTCCAGGACCTGGCTGACCGTGTCTTCCCCGGCCCTCTGTCTACCAATCTGTATGAGGGCCACTATTATGGCCTGCCGCTCGACACGAACACGCGTATCTTCTGGTGGAACTCGACCCTGTATGAGGCGGCTGGCATTGAGGGGCCGCCTGCCACAATTGACGACCTGAAAGCCCAATGCGAGCCGATCAAGGCGTTGGGTGATGACAAGTACGTGTTCAGCGATGGCGGGACCTACGGCTGGGCCGTGCTCCCCTGGGTGTGGAGCTTTGGCGGCAGCATCACAGACCCCGAGATCACGACCGCGTCAGGGTACGTGAACGGCGAAGCGACTGTAGCCGCCTACGAATTCCTGGCTGAGATGGTAAACAGCGGTTGCTTCTCGCCGTCCTTCTTGGGCGGCGGCCTGGGCACTGAGGGATTCTTCACGGATGTGTTCGCCTCTGTACTTGAAGGCCCCTGGTGGTTCCCCCTGGCTGAGGCACAATACCCGGATTTCGAAATCCATACGGCGCTGATGCCCGCCGGGTCTGGCGGCTCGATCTCGGTGGTAGGTGGCGAGAATATTGCCCTGTTCAAGGGAGCCGAGACCGAGGCGGCGCTAGAATTCCTGCGCTTCACTCAGAGCGAGGAATATCAGCTCAAGATGTCCGAAGTCGGCCAACTGACTGTGCTCACGGCGCTCATCGAGACGGACTACTTCCAGAATCACCCGTACTATGGGACTTTCCTGGAGCAGCTCGAAACCGCCCAAGCCCGCACGCCGCATCCGGCCTGGACGCAGATGGAGGAAGTGCTGACCGAAGCGGGCCAGTTGATCCTACGTGGTGAGGCGTCGGCTCAAGAGGCGTTGGATTTCGCTGCCGAAGAGATTGACGCGCTGTTGGCGCAATAGTCCTTGACGACCGAGAAGCGGTAGGGGCACTCGGGAACCAGCCTGCTGGCCCGTTTGCCCCTACATCGTTCAAATCATGGCTCCCGGCTTTGTTATGCTGAGGCAGACTGATGCACTCGAACTTGCACCGCCGGTGGTATGTTCCCTACCTGTTCCTGCTTCCAGGTATGGCCCTGTATGTGCTGTGGATGCTCTATCCATTGGGCTACGAGTTCTACATCAGCTTCTTTGACTGGAAGGTGATCCCCGGGCAGACGAGCGAATTCGTCGGGCTGCAGAACTACGATCAGGCGCTCCACGACAAGTACTTCTGGATGGCGCTGAAGAATACCGCGCGCTACACCGCCGTCACGGTCAGCGGGCAGATGATTCTGGGCCTGGCGCTTGCTGTGCTCATTGACCGGGTCTTCTTCGGTCAACGCCTGTTCCGCGCCATCTACTACGTGCCGGTGGTCACATCCTGGGTGGTGGTGAGCTTCCTGTTTCAGTTCCTCTTCGTCTCCCATCCCGGCGGCCTGGTGAATTACGTGCTGGTCGAGATACTGGGGGTCATCTCCGAGCCGGTCGCCTGGATGAGCCAGCCCAGTTCCGCGTGGATCATCATCTACTCGCTCGGCATCTGGAAGGGAGTGGGCTGGGCCATGGTGATCTTTCTGGCGGCTCTGCAGGGCATTCCAGTGGAGCTGTACGAAGCAGCCGCCATTGATGGCGCAGGAGAGTGGCGGCGCTTCCGGTTTGTGACTCTACCCCTGATTCGCCAGACTAGCCTGTTCATTATGATTGCGCTCATCATCGGTGGGTTCCAGGCTTTCATCTCTGTGCTGTTGATCACGGGCGGCGGCCCGCTGCACCGCACCGAGGTTGTTCTCAGTTATATGTACGACCGGGCCTTTGGCCGCTTGTGGTTTGGCTACGGTGCGGCGATCAGTTACATCCTGGCCGCCATCATTGTCTCTGTGAGCGCTGTCCAAATGAAGCTATTCAGCCAACGTGTGGAGTATTGAGGGAGAGTGCCCCTGTGGCCTTCGCGAGCATCCGTTCACAGAGGGGATTCCAGATCACGATCCTGATCATCCTGTGTCTAGGCACAGTGGTGGCTATGGCCCCCATGGTCTACATGGCCGCGACTGCCTTCAAGCCCAATGCCTACACACCGGAATTTCCGCCGAAATTCATCCCGGAGAGTCCCACGCTGGACAACTTCAAGACGGCATTCGCCAGCCGCAACTTTGGCCAGGCGTTTTTCAACAGTCTCGGGGTGGCGGTGACTACTTCCATGCTGGTCACGACGCTGACGGCGATGATGGCTTACTCGTTTGCCCGCTTCGACTTTCGCGGCAAGAACGTGATCTACTACTCCATTCTGGCGATGATGATGGTGCCGACCATGATGCTGATCATCCCGCAGTTCATACTGGCTAAGAAGCTTGGGCTGCTCAACAGCTTGCCTGGCCTCGTGCTGGTGTACACAGCCGGCGCGATGGCGTTCAACATGTTCCTGCTGCGCGGCTTCTTCGAGACGCTCCCTCGTGAGCTAGAGGAATCCGCGCTGATAGATGGAGCCAACCACTTCACCATTTTCGTGCGCATCATGGTGCCGCTGGCCAGGCCGGCGTTGAGCACGGTCGCCGTCTTCTCGTTCCTGGGCGCATGGGACGAGTATATCTGGGCGCTCACGGTGTTGACCGACCTGGAGAAACGCACTCTGCCGATTGCCATCGCCAATTTCCGCGGGCAGCACGCCAGCGACTGGGGCCTGGTGTTTGCCGCCTCGCTGACAGCGGTCGTGCCGACCATCCTGCTCTTCATCTTCTTCCAGCGCTACTTCGTGAAAGGGATCACCGCGGGGGCGCTCAAGGGGTGATGCGCTGGTCAGTCGTGGTGCTTTCAGGGGCAATGTCACTGGTTCTCGGCGGAGGTACAGCTTTGATGCAAGCGGATGCAACGGTCAGCATAACTCCCGACAAGGCGTTCTTTCACCCAGGGAAAGCCGCGACCTTCTTCGTCACCGCCACCGGCGGAGCGCATGCCGAAGCGACGATCACGCATTTGGCCGAGACAGTGACTGTGCTTGATGTGATCATTGAGGATGGTTCAGCCGTTCTAACCTGGATGCCTCCTCCCCAGTCGCCGCGTGGCTACGGCCTCACGCTGCGCCTGTTCAATGGCGACAGGATCGTGGCGAGCGCTTCAACGGCCTTTGATGTGTTGGGGCGCTGGACGCAAGCGCCACGCTATGGCTTCCTGAGCGAATTTGGCCCTGGCCGAGACGACGCCCAAGCGACGATGGACTGGCTGGCCCGCTATCACATCAACGGCCTGCAATTCTACGACTGGCAGTATCGCCACGAGGCCCTGCTTCCGCCCACTGAAGAGTACACCGATCTGCTGGGGCGCCGTCTGTCGCTGGATACAGTCGAGCGCCTGATTGAGGCGGCTCACGCCCACAACATCGCCGCCATGCCCTACACGGCGATCTACGGTGCATCGCCGGCCTTCTACCGGGAGCACCCCACCTGGGCGCTGTTCCAGCCTACCGGCCAGCCGTTTGAGTTCGGCGAGGGCCTGCTCATCATCATGGATCCGACGCCCGGCTCACCCTGGAACGAGCACCTGCTGCGTGAGTTCTCCCGCGTGCTGGAGCGCACTGGCTTCGACGGAATCCACATTGACCAGTACGGTGCTCCGCAGGTCGCGCGCAATGCGGCGGGGGAGCGCGTCGATCTGGCCGCAGTCTTCCCCGCGTTCATCAATCAGGCTGCCGCATTGGTGCAGAGCCGGCGCGGCGAGTCCGGCGCGGTGATCTTCAACGCGGTGCGCAACTGGCCCACAGATACGGTCGCTGCCGCCAGGCAGGACGCCGTCTACATCGAGGTCTGGGAACCTTATCGTGATTTCATGGACCTGCATCGCCTGATCGTCCACGCGCAGCAATGCGGCGCGAACAAGCCTGTGATCCTGGCTGCCTACATCCATCCCGATCACTTCCACAACGTTCGACTGGCGAATGCTATCATCTTCGCCAGCGGCGGCTTTCACCTGGAACTGGGGGAGCCACAGGCGATGCTGGCCGACCCGTACTTCCCGCGCTTTGGCGTCATGAGCGAGGCTATGCAGGGGGTGATGCGGCAGTACTACGACTTCTTGATCCGTTACGAGGAAGTGCTCTCGGTCGGCATGGTCAATGCGACCGGCAAACGCGCCCCTGCTCTCTACATCGAAGGGATTGAGACGCGCTCATTGCGCTCGCGCGATCGCGTCGCTGTCATCGTCCGCCAAGAGCAGGATCGCGAGACGTTCAGCTTGGTCAACCTGGTCGGGATAGACAGCGGCCAGTGGGCAACGCCCCTGACCACAGGCCCCCATCCTCTGAGCAGCCTCGCCGTGCAGATTCACGCAAGCCGTCCGGTGATGCGCGCCTGGTGGGCTTCGCCCGACAGGGGCGATCTGGACGCCCAGATGCTGGATGTGTCGTCCACCAGAGTCGCCGATGGCTGGAATCTTTCTCTTGTGCTTCCGTACCTTGATGTCTGGTCCATGATCGTGTTGGAGTATCAGTGATGAGTGACACCCCGTGTAACCCGCAGATCTACGCGCACAGCCGCGCTGTTATTCTGGAGAACCAGATGCCTGGGGGCGGCTATCTGGCGTGTCCGACGATGCCGGACTACTGGTTCTCCTGGTTTCGCGATGGCGCGTACATCGCCTATGCCATGACTCTGGACGGGCAGCGGGGAGACGTCAGTTATGTCGGCAGCATGGCAGCCCAGACTGAGAGCGCCCGCTCGTTTCATGACTGGTGCGCCAAGGTGATCAATCGCCGGGCGGAGGCTCTGGAACGTTGCATCGAACGTGCGGCCCAGGGCCAGCCGGTGGTCCTGGCGGATACGCTGAACGCGCGCTACCGGGCGAATGGAGATCCGGGGCCGGACGATTGGCCCGAATTCCAGTTGGATGGCCCAGGGACATGGCTGTGGTCGTTGGGGGAATACGTAGATCGCACCCACACGACGCCACTGCCCCTGGCTTGGGAGCGCGCCATCACGTTGGCAGCGCGCTACCTGGCAGCGATGTGGCAGACGCCGTGCCACGATTGCTGGGAAGAACGGGGAGACGACCTCCATATCAGCACGCTTGGCGCTATCTATGGAGGCTTGCAGGCAGCTCAACGTCTGGTGCCCTCCCTGAATTTGGAGGATACCGCTCAGGCGATACGCGAATTCGTGTTGAGCTGTGGGCTGACGCCCAGTGGTGAGTTGGCGAAGTCGGTTGGGCTGGACATGGTTGATGCAAACCTGATCGGGGTTTCCGTGCCACATGGCCTGTTGAGGCCTGGCGATGCCGTGATGCAGCGAACAATAGCCCGTATTGAGCGGGACCTTCATGTGCCCGCGAGCGGTCTGCACCGTCACCTGGATGATGTCTATTACGGCGGCGGCGTGTGGGTACTACTGGCTCTGTGGTTGGCGTGGTACTACATCGAGGCGGGCAACAGAACGCGCGCGCGCGAGCTTGTCACCTGGGCAGAGTGCCAGGCGGATGCCAAGGGCAATCTGCCTGAGCAGGTCAATTCTGTCATGCTGGCACCCGGTTTTTATGACGAATGGGTCAGGCGGCGCGGCCCAATTGCGCAACCCCTGCTATGGTCACATGCGAAGTACCTGATCGTATGCCAGGCCTGGGCTGGGGTTTGATCTCGGCACCGTGTCGTGCCCAAAGACCTGTCTGCACGGGGATTCCATTGCGACTGACGAGATAGACACGGAGGTCGCCGCCACTACTGGGCGACGTATTGGGCGCAGAAGGTGGATGTGCTGCACCTGCAAGAAGCGGGCGGCTGAAGCAGCCTGGCTATGCCGCGCCGCTACGTCGAGGACAGTGAGATTGCCAACGAGGGGAAGGCATAGCGCTTGCGGAGCGTCCGCGGACGGATGCACATTGCAGTGTTTGAAGTATTGCGATCGATTCACGACCGGGCTGAAGAGAGACCGAGTCGCCGGTACGCGACTGGCCTTGAAGAAACCCGGCTCGCGGTGCAGCGCAGCGGGCCGGCCCCTCCGCCCTCTGTCTGTTCGGAACGTTCCCGGAACGGTTCCGGGGAAAGGCGATGGCCCCCGCCCGTTCACCAGGGGCCATCCTGTTGGAGCAGTCCGACCATGCAGCAGGGCGCTAAGCGGTGTCGCTTCTCTTCCTCTTGATCACGGTCGGAGTGACGTCGAGCCTCTCCAACCGCACCAGAATGTCGTGTAGGAACTCCTGAGAGGCCGTTTGAGAGGTATCTTTACCCCCATCCCCGGCCCTTCCCCCGCAAGCGAGGGAAGGGAGAAAGGACTGCTCTTGAAGTCTCTCCCTGCCTGCGGGGAGGGATCTAGGGGGGGCGCAGACCTTTTCAAACGGCCTCTGAGAGACCGTGCGGAAATATGGAGGTTAATCGCTCTGTGAAAGCCGCTTTCTTTACCTTGCGACCTATTTGGCCCGACGAAAGATGAGGTGTCAGCCAATAAAGCCGTTAGCGATCCTCTTTCCACATGGTCCCTCAGCCTCCTAGCCGGTCCGGTCGAACTATCACCCCAACGTATGTCGCAGGTATAAGACGAGCGGCGGTAGACCGCCGAATCGCTGGCGGCCACGCTGAAGACTTTGTCTTCTGATCTCTTGGCGGACCATGTTCGCTGATCATCTTCATTCTGCACTGTTGTCCTGCACTCGGGTGAACTCCGCGGCGAAAGCATCACGGAACTGCGCTTCCTGTCAATCCTGCCCGTGAAGTCTCTATGATGAAGTGACTTGCGATCATTCCCGAATCACCTACAATGCCCTATAAAGGTACATTATGAAAAGCACAATACTTGTCGCGACACTTGGTGCTGAGCCACAAGTAGTGACATTAGCTTTGGATTTGCTGCTTGCGCGCAAAGAGCGCATTGCTTCTGTCATCGTGGTTCACACTACCCCCGACCACGAGCCTGTGCGGTCTTCATTGCAGAGTCTGCACCGCGAGTTCATGGTCGCGCGATCCTATGGCAATGAGATCCTTTTTGTTCCGCATCTGTTGGCGGGCACATCTGGGCCACTGTCAGACGTGATCACGCCCACCGACATTGACGACGCCTTCCGCAGTTTCTACGTCTTGTTACGCCAACACAAGCAAGCTGGACGCCGCATCCATCTCAGCATTGCCGGCGGGCGCAAGACGATGGCCCTCTTCGCTATGGCTGCGGCGCAGATTCTGTTCGGCCCAGAAGACTACGTGTGGCATCTGGTCAGCGACCCGGCGCTTGTGACTTCCAAGAGACTCCATGCCGATCATCCTCAGGATGTGACCCTGGTGCCTGTCCCGGTCGCTCATTGGGGACGGCTGCGTGCCGATGACCGCTCGCGCGTGCACGACTTTGTTGAGCATGTGTTGACGCCCGCCGAGCGCGAGGTGACCGAACTGCTAATTCGCGAGGGGCTATCGAACGCAGCGTTGGCCGAACGGTTGGGCAAGAGCGTCAAGACGGTTGCCAATCAACTCTCCAGCGTTTATGTAAAATTAGGGCGTCATTTCGATCTACCTGAAACCCCGGACCGCACCCTGCTGCTGGTGTTGCTAGGAAGTTATTCCTAACCAAGATAGGGATTACGCCCCATGCTTGACGCGCGCAACTGCCCTACAATGGTACCAACTCAGGAGGAGATGCTCATGGATCGCATGAAGGCTGCCCTAGCTGGCCTACTGCATGACATAGGCAAGTTCTGGCAGCGCGCCGGAAACGAAGCGCGAGGCCCTGGCTATGAATCGTTCGGCCCAGAAGACTATGGCCAGCACGGTGCTCACGCTACCTGGAGCGCCGCTTTTGTCGAGCACTACGTTCCGCAGTCGCTGCGGGATGTGGGCTATGCGGTGCTCTACCATCACAAGCCTCAGGATCATCTGAGTAAGATCGTGGCTCTGGCCGACCGGCTGGCATCGGGTGAGCGGGCTGATGAAACCGACAAGCAGCCGCGTAATCTCCTGTCCGTGTTCTGCCAGATCGGAGAAGACGACCCGTCACGGCCAGAGCCAGCTTATTACCCACTGCGGCCTCTGGTGCTGGACGAGGCAACGATATTCCCTTCGGAGCAGACTGAAGACGACGCGGCCGCATATTCGTGGCTGTGGGAGCAGTTCGAACGAGACGCCGTGGCGCTACAAACCCAGGATGACGCAGAGACCTACATTGAGAGCGTGTATCACCTGCTCTGCCGCTACGCCTGGTGTGTGCCATCGGCATTCTATCGCAGCACGCCGGACATCTCGCTTTACGATCACAGCCGCGTGACAGCGGCCCTGGCCGCCTGTCTCGCGGATTTCGATGAGACCCAGATTGACGAACTGCTGGCTCACATAAAAGATGACACCACAACGCCGCTGGCCTATCTGGTTAAGGGTGACATCTCCGGCGTGCAGCGCTTCATCTACACCATCACTGCCAAAGGCGCGGCAAAGAGCTTGCGCGGGCGCTCGCTCTACCTGCAACTGCTCAACGAGGCCATCGCGCGTTTTGTGCTGCGCGAGATGGGCCTGCCCATCACCAACCTCATTTACGTGGGCGGCGGGCACTTCTATCTGCTTGTCCCGCCCAGCGAGATCGCGCGTCTGGATGCCCTACAAGGCGTGCTAGACCGGCTGTTGCTGGAGCATCATGACGGCGCGCTCTACGTGGCGCTCGGCAAGACGCCGCTGTTCGCGGCCAACTTCCAGATTCGGGAAAAGGAAACGAACAAACCCCCTCAATCGGAGGCGGACAAGGACGTCAGCGACAAGTGGCGCGAAGTGGGGCAGGCCGTCGGAGCGGCCAAACGCCGCCGCTTCGCCGGCGTGCCCGATCTGTTCGATCCGCACGGGCATGGTGGCACGGAATGCCAAGTCTGCCATGCCGAACGGCAGGATGTCACCCCGGACGACGAAGACGTGCGCAAGTGTGCCCTGTGTCGTTCTCTGGAAGACCTGGGGGGAGCGCTGGGTCGCTCGCGGTACCTGGCGCTCGGTCAGATCGCGCCGGTTGAACAGAAGCCGGGCGGCTGGGAAGCGCTGCTGGCAGCATTAGGGCTGAAGGTAGCCCTCCTCAAGGCAGCCCTCCTCGACGACGAATTCGAGAAGCGACTGCGCGACTGGGCAGACGTGCAGCGTGCAACTGTGCTGGGGCTGCGTGACTTCCCTGACGCGAGACTGGTGAACCAGGTGTCCCGCGCGCTGCGTTGTCCGGTAGCGGCGGGTGTGCGCTATACAGTCAACGTCACCCCGCATAAGCTGATCATGGGCCAGCAGATGGTGGCTGAATTCGGGGATATGCAAGAAGCCTCTACCGGCCTGAAGCGCCTGGGGGTGCTGCGTATGGATGTGGACAACCTGGGCTACCTGTTCGGCCACGGGTTTCGCAGCAGAGAAAACGGCAAAGAGCGCAATCTGGCGACACTCGCTCGCGTGGCGAGCCTCAGTTCGATGATGGGGCTGTTCTTCGAAGGTTGGGTTGGCCGGTTGTGCGAGCTGGTCAACGACAAGCATCGCCGCCTGATCACAGTCGTGGACGAGCAGACAGGCAAGCCGATCAAAGTTGAGACGGATGTGCTCTACGCCATCTACTCTGGCGGCGATGACCTGTTCATCGTGGGCGCGTGGGACGTGCTGCCCGGTTTGGCGAATAAGATTCGGGGCCACCTGGAACGTTTCGCCAGTGGTAATCCGGCGGTTCATGTCAGTGGCGGGATCACGCTTCATGGCGGCAAGTACCCGCTCTATCTGGCGGCAGAGGATGCGGCGGGCGCGCTTGAGGGTGCGAAAGACCTGCCGGACAAAAACGCGCTGACTTTTCTGGGCCAGCCCTTGTGTTGGGAAGAATGGGAGGTGGTCAACGGGTACAAGAATGAACTATGGGATTTGGTGGAACAGAGGGAAGTAGGGCGCAGTCTGCTGCATGTACTGCAGCAGATGCACGCGCAGTACCGCAACATGCGTGATGCTCTGGCGGACCAGGGTGGGTCACGAGCGCGCAACGGGCACGACCAAACGGTGTGGGGACCGTACATGTGGCACGGCGCCTACCTGCTCACGCGCCTGGCTGAGCGCTCGAAAGGCGACAGCGCACAGCGTGTGAAGGCACTGCGCGACAATCTGAGCGCGGAGGACTTCCGCGCCATTGAGACGGTTGGCCTGGCGGCGCGCTGGGCCGAAGCGCTGACACGATCGGAAAAGCAGATGAAGGAGGGATAAAGATCATGGTGCAAAGGTGGTCAGGACAGAACCGGGGCCAGAGGGAAAAGCGAACAGGTATCGCTAAGCCATCGCAAGACGAGTTGCGAACGATTATCTGTGGCGATGATATCGAAAGTGCGGAGCTTACGGTGCAGTGGGGTCAGAGTCTAGGGACCGCCCTAAAAGGCACGCTGAAGGCCGCCCAGATGCGCATGATTTTCGGAAAGGCGCGACAGATTGAGATGGGCTGGCAGATGGACAGCGCTGCATCCCATCGCGAGTTGCTCCTGCTCAAACCGAAGCTGCGCTATCAGGCCGAGCGCAAGGAGGAGGTCGAAGACCTTGCGGATGTGCTTACAAAGGCAATCGACCTGGTCAAAACCCAGCAGCATTTCCAGCGCTTCATGGATTTCTTTGAGGCTATTCTGGCCTATCACAAAGCCGCAGGAGGTAACTGAGCGATGCATATCAAACTGCACGGACGGCTGTTCATCAGCGGCGAAATCGTCGTTAAGACAGGGTTGCATATCGGTGGCTCAGGGGGCACATTCTCGATCGGCGGCAACGATAATCCGGTCGTCATCAACCCGATCACCAGAGAGCCTTACATCCCTGGCTCATCGTTACGCGGCAAAATGCGCTCATTGACAGAAAAAGCCTATGGCGTGCCGCTGGTTCATCACGCGAACGTCAGGATGCATACGTGCGAGAATGAGGCGGACTACGAAAGGTCGCCGATTGCCCAGGTCTATGGGATTCCGGCTGCCGAGGGGTTTGGCCTGCCAACACGCCTGATCGTGCGCGACGTGGTGCTGACAGAGAACGCTCGGAAAGCGTTACTAGAAGCCAAGACTGACCTGCCATTCACCGAGGTGAAGACGGAAGTATCCATCGATCGCATCACCTCCCAGGCAAACCCGCGCTCATTGGAGCGCGTGCCAGCCGGCGCCGTGTTCGGCCCGATGGGTCTGGTCTACAGTGTCTTCACAGAGCAGGACATCGACTCGCTGAAGGTCTTGCTCGACGGCATGGAACTCTTGGAGGACGACTACCTCGGCGGGTACGGCTCGCGGGGTAGCGGCAAGATCGTGTTCCAAAACCTGGGACTTCTGCTCAAGCGATATGGAGATTTCATCCAACCAGTGGCGGTGATCGGCCCAGAGCGGTTTGACACGCTTGCCGATCTGTCAGCGCATTTCCTGGACATCCAGGACACATTGCGGCGATGGCTTTTCGACGGGACGTGAGCCATGATTCGTAACGCTTATCGGCTGATCCCCAGAGATGGCGGCGGCTTTCATCTGGGGCGCGAGGGACTGGACCAGGAGGTCAGCAGCGAGACGTTTCCTTCTGACTCGCTTTTCGCTGCTCTGTTCGCCGTCCAGAATGCGCGTGGGGGACCGGAGTCCACAAAGGATATCCTGGAGTCGCCGCCCAGTCTATCATCGGTCTTTCCGTTCGCCGGGCAGTTGCCGCTCTTCCCAATGCCGCGTCTGCGTGTCAACCTGGACGATGCCTTCCAGCCCGGAGTAACCAAAGCGCTCAAGAAGCTGCAATACGTATCGCCCGTGATCCTGACCCATCTGCTGCAAGGCAGCTCGATGGACGGGTGGCTACCTGAAGACACAAGTCCCTCGCAGGGTGTTCTGATGCAGGACGGCAGGGTCTGGCTCGCCCGGCGCGAAACCGGCCTGCTGCCTGACAACTGGCACAAACTGGACGACCAGGCGCTGAAAGCAGAGGCGATCTGGAGAGTTGACCGCGTGCCGCGCGTAGCGGTTGACCGCATCAGCAACAGCAGCGAAATCTATCATGTGGGGCGCACGACGTTTGCCCCTGACTGTGGGCTGTGGTTCCTGGCCGATCTTGACCAGCGGCAGGTGGGCCTGTTCGAGAGCCTGTTGGACCACCTGGGCGACGGCGGCATCGGCGGCGAGCGTTCAGCCGGCTACGGCGCGTTCAGCGTGGAGGAGGCCGTTCCCCCTGACCTGCCATCACCGCAGCGGTCACGGTATGTGATGACGCTTTCGCGTTACAACCCGACGGAGGAGGAGCTGCGGGCAGGAGTACTGGGCGAGGGGGCTAGCTACGAACTCGTGGACGTGGGCGGATGGCTGGCTTCGCCAGAAGGCCCGGCTCAACGCCGCAAGCGCGTGCGCATGATCGAAGCCGGTTCTATTCTGGCCGCGCCTGTGCCGGTCGTAGGCCGGATCGTGGACGTGTGCCCAGAATACGACCAAGCCGGCGCGCCTCAGCATCCCGTCTGGCGCAGTGGGATCGCGCTCACCGTCGGCGCTCAGGAGGTGACTGATGGGCAAGCTGCATGACACCTACAAGCTCACCATCACCACACTCTCGCCGCTGCACATCGGCACGGGCAACACGCTGCGCCAGGGATACGACTACGTGCCGCATCGGGGCCAGACCTGGGTCTTCGACGCAGAGGTGCTGGCGGATATGCTATATGAGCACGATCCTGACGAGTTTGAGAAGATGGTGCAGGGTGTTCCGGCGAGTGACCTGATCCGCCCTGATGAATACGACCTTGCCAGTCCGCTCTTCCGCTACGTGCTGCGCGGGGAGCCGCGCTCCAGGGGGAAGGGAGCCGAACTCCAGGAACAGCTCAAAGACCCCTGGGATCGCCCCTATATCCCTGGCTCGTCACTGAAGGGGGCGCTGCGCACGGCGCTGGCTTATGTCGGCTGGGAGCAACGCAAGCTGGTCGTTGATCCAAGCGAATTGGGTCGCAGTGCTAGGACAGCTGCCCAATCAATGGAACACAAAGTGCTGTTCGGCTCTGAAACAACGCCAAACTACGACTTGTTGCGTGCTTTGCAGGTGAGCGACACCAATGCTGTTCCAGAATGCCTGGAGTTGGCCAATGTGGAAGTTGTGGGCGGCTCCTCGAAAGCATCGATCCCGGTAGCTCTAGAGGCAATAGAGAGCAATACGGTGTTCCAAGCCAGCTTATCAGTTGATTTCTTCCTGATGGGATTGACTCAGGGTAATCAGGCTAGTTCCGATGCCGTGCGTGAAATGGGGTGGGATGACATCCAGCTTGGGGCTTTGGTTCAATTAGCAGGAGCAGTGAATCGTTGGACGCAACGTCGCCTGAACAAGGTAGAAACACAATGGCAACGTGATCCACAGGTACGCTCAAGCATTTCCTCACTGAAGAAGTCATTCCAGTCCCTGGATCAGTCGCATGAATTCATGTTGCAGTTGGGCTGGGGAGGCGGCTGGGATAGCAAGACGTTGGGATATGTGTTGACTCAGAATCCAACGACTTTCCAAAGGGTGCTGGACCAATATCGCTCAGCAATGGTGCGTCGCGGTAAAGCGGACCCAACGAACTATCCTTCAACGCGTCGGGTAGTAGTGCGAGAAACGCAACCAAACACTCTGATGGGCTGGATCAAAGTGCGCATGGAGCGTGTGTGATGAGCGTGTGGCTGCTGGCGAATGTCGGCAACAGCGATCTACAGATAGACAACTCCAAGCTGCCCGGAGCTCCAGCAGCGGAAGATCCGGAGAAGTGGTGGACGCCGCGTCGCATCGGCGAGGCCGTGCGCGACAATCCAGACCGTTTCGCCGGGACGATCAAACTGCCACTGCTGGAGCCAACGATCAACTGGCTGTTCGAACATGAGAACGTCACCGGTGAGGATCTGCGGCTGGTGTTGTTCGCTTCCGATCAGCCGCGCGAAGACACGATTGAGTCAGAGTGGCTCAAAGACACCTATCCTATCGCGGAGGCGCTGTGCAAGATCGTGACGGACAAGCCGTTTCACATCCCGCAGAAGCAGTCGCGCATCGAGCGCATCCTGGGTAGCCCTGCCGATTACTCCAACATGCTGAGCTTCTACACCCAAGCGCTGCCCAGAGTGGCAAAGAGGGTGGCCCCCGACGATCGCATCTTCTTGGAAGTGTCTGGCGGCACGCCGGCCATGGCCTCTATGCTGATCGTGATGGGCGTGGAGGTCTTCGGCGAACGTGTGCGCACGCTCTACGTCGAGCGCGGCGCAACCGTCCCCTATGAGGTAAGTGTCTCGCGCGAGCTATTCGCCCGCAAGACCCGCGACACGTTGTGTGACCAGGTGAAGTTGCATGCCTACGCTGTTGCATTGCAGACGTTGAAAGACGCCGGGCCATTGATTGACCCGGACGACGATCATCGCCGGCTCCTGGCAGCCGTGCTGAACTATGCCGATCGCCGCCTGTCGTTTGATTTCGACCGCGCCCGCAACGCCCTGCAGAACGCCCGGCAGCTCTCAATCGGTGAGGCGCAGGCTCGCATCGGGCGCTGGCTGCGCGAGCTGGAATCGAGCGACACAGCAGAGCATTTGTCCGAACTGCTTCACAGCGCCAATATCAAGCTCAAGTTCGGTGACTACGCCGACTTCACACAGCGTATCTTCCGCTTCCAGGAGGCTACGTTCCGCTCCATGCTGGAACAAATCGGTATTCAGTACTCCGATAAGGATGGGAAATACGTCAAGAACGAATGGGTGCAGACCCAACCTGGCCTGGACAAGTTCCTGGATGGTTATGTGAACCCTCAGACCCAAAAGCCCGACAGAGTCAAGCTTGATCGCCCGCTCAACCGTTATAGCCTGGGAGCTATGGCCGAATACTTTGCCAGGACGGAGAAGTGGAAGCGCTGGCGCGGCACTGTCCAGGCGCTTCATAAGCTCTCGGCGGTGGCCGATCTACGCAACAAAGGTGTGGCGGGGCATGGCTTTGACGGCATTGGCAAGGAAGACATCTCCCAGGCCTATGGCGACACGCCCGAAGTTCTGCTGCGTGACCTGAACACGATCTACCAGGAGGTGTTCGAGCGCGCCCCCGGCCCCAACCCCTACGACGCCATCAACATCCTGATCCTCGACCTGATCCAGGCGGCCCCATGAGCGAACTCGTCTCGCTCGTCATCACCGTGCGGCCCGCCCAGCCCGTGACCCTGCCCGGTCACCTGGGCCGCGCCGCGCACGCCCTGCTGCTGCGCTGGCTGGACGCGCACGATCCCGCCCTGGCCCAGCACTGGCACGACGCCGACGGCCCCAAACCCTTCACCTGCTCCTCGCTGGTCGGCGGCGGGCGGATGCAGCCCGACCGCACGCGCGCCCTGTCGCCGGACCGCACGTACTGGCTGCGCCTGACCTCACTCGACCCGGCGGTGTCACAAATACTGCTGGCCCACCAGCACCAGCCGCCCGCCAGCATCGAGCTAGACGGCGTGACGCTGCCCGTCGAGAGCATCACCGCCGACCCGGCGGCGCATCCCTGGGCGGGCACGGCCACCTACGAGGAGATCGCTGCGCCCTACCTGCTGGCTCGCCAGCAAGCGCCCCGCCGCCTGACGCTGAACTT
>Ga0067045_1029953_pt1 | contig 17398 bp, 21 predicted proteins | sample TerdegcTABiofilm_FD_59184 | JGI IMG/M metagenome (GOLD analysis project Ga0067045, IMG submission 59184) | Combined Assembly of (Gp0054472, Gp0054536) Wastewater bioreactor microbial communities from Singapore -Terephthalate degrading... | reverse complement strand
TTCAATGACCCAATAGGTTCTATTGTTCGCTTGTTTGCTGGAATGGCTGATGCAGTTCTTGGAATTCTTCAGGGAATTGCAAAAGCTATTGATGCAATATTTGGTTCAAACCTTGCTGGTGCAGTAAGTGGTTGGAGAAGCGGGCTTCAGGGTGCTGTTGATGATTTGGTTGGTGAAGCGGAAATCAAAGTTCCAAGAATGGATACAAGTTCATTGTACTTAAATAGATTTGAATATGGTTCTGCTTGGAATACAGGTTATAAAGCTGGTGAAAGCTTTGAAAATAATTTAGACATTGGGAAAATTTTTGGTGATGCTTCAAAAAATCTTGATGCTTTTAATTTAGGTAATAATCTTGATGGTATTTACAAAGGTGTTGGTGATACTGCTGGAAACACAGCATCAATGAAAGATTCTATGGATGCAAGTGCTGAACAACTGAAATATATGCGTGACCTGGCAGAACAGGAAGTTGTAAACCGTTATACCACTGCTGAAATTAAGATTGACATGAATAATGAAAATCACATCAGTTCTGAAATGGATTTGGATGGTGTTGTTTCATATCTTGAAGAAAAATTGTATGAAACAATGGAAATTGCTGCGGAAGGGGTGCATGAGTAATGGCATACATTATTTATTTGGATGGTGTTGCATTACCCATTTCACCTTCCAAAATGCAAATGAAGATTAAAAACCAAAACAGAACCATCAATTTAATAAATGACGGTGAAGTTAATATATTAAAATCCGCTGGATTGACTGAAATAAGTTTTGATGTAATCATACCACATGTAAAATATCCTTTTGCGGTATATTCCAGCGGATTCAGACCAGCTTCTTTCTTTCTTGATAAATTTGAAGCTTTGAAAATAAGTAAGAAACCATTCCAATTCATTTGTTCAAGAACATCACCTTCAGGGGAATTGTTATTTGATACAAATATTAAGGTTGGAATGGAAGATTATAAAATTACTGAAGATTCAAAAGCTGGTCAGGATTTGCAAATTACAATTTCACTAAAACAGTATAAAGATTATGGAACAAAGCTTGTAAATGTTACTGTAAAACAAACAAGCAGCACCCAAAAGGCAACAGCAACAGTTCAACCTTCAAGACCTGCTGAAACTGCACCAGCCTTGAAAACTTATACTGTAAAAAGCGGTGACACCCTTTGGAACATAGCAAAAAAGTATTTGGGTAATGGTAATAGATACACTGAAATATACAACTTAAATAAAGCAAAAATCAGTAATCCAAATATGATATATGTTGGTCAAGTTCTGACCTTGCCAAATTAGGGGGTGTTGAATTTGATTGAACTTTTAATTCAGAACGGAAGCAATATTTATCAACCAATAGTTGAAGATGAAATCAAATGGGAAACTGAAAGAAAAGGTCAACCAGGTAAGTTGACCTTTTCTGTTGTAAAAGATTCCATAATTAACTTTCAGGAAGGAAATGCAGTAAGCTTCAAGGTTGATGGTGTTAAAGTTTTTTATGGATTTGTTTTCAAAAAAGAACGTGACAAAGGAAATACCATCAGTGTTACTGCTTATGACCAATTAAGGTATTTTAAAAACAAAGATACCTATGTTTATACAAACAAAACAGCAGGTGAATTGATTCAGATGATTGCTGATGATTTTAACTTAAATACAGGCACATTGGAAAATACAGGCTTCAAAATTGCTTCAAGGGTTGAAGATAATAAAAGCTTATTTGATATTGTCCAAACTGCTTTGGATTTGACTTTGCAAAGTAAAAAGAAAATGTATGTGCTTTATGATGACTTTGGGAAGCTGACATTAAAGAATGTTGAATCATTGAAGTTAAGCATGATGATTGATGATGAAGCTGCTGAAAACTACAAATACACTTCTTCCATTGATGGTGAAACATACAACAAAATAAAATTATCCTATGAAAATGAAGAAACTGGAGTAAGGGAAATTTATATATCCCAAGATTCAAGTAATATCAATAATTGGGGGGTGCTGCAATACTTTGAAACTATTGATGAAAAAGTGAATGGAAAAGCAAAGGCAGATGCTTTACTTCAACTGTATAACAAGAAAACCCGCAATCTAACAATATCCAATGCTTTTGGTGATGCAAGAGTAAGGGCGGGATGTTCCATTCCCATAAAGCTTAATTTGGGTGATGTCAATGTTCAGAATTTCATGTTGGTTGAAAAAGTACAGCATACCTTCAAACAAGATGAACACATGATGAATTTGACATTAAGAGGGGGTGGGTTTATTGCCTAACTTGATTGAAATTATAAAACAGGCTGCGGTTGAAGCAGTAAAAGCATCAAACCCTTGTGCAATTATGTTTGGAAAAGTAATAAGCACAACCCCATTGAAAATAAATGTGGAACAGCGGTTGACCTTGGATGAATCACATTTGATTTTGACAAGCCTTGTCAGGGATTTTGAAATTGAAATGACAGTTGACCATTTCACAGAAGAAGATGCTTTCCTGGACACAACCCATTCACATCCATTTTCAGGTGATGGTTCAGTTTCATCAGCATCCTTTGATTCAACCCATAAACATGCTTACAAAGGAAAAAAGAAGTTCCAGGTTCATCTTGGACTTGTTGAAGGTGATGCGGTGATGTTATTACAAGTTCAGGGCGGTCAAAAATATATTGTTTTAGATAGGGTGGTGATGACATGATTCCAGCAGTAAATGATGATTTGCAATCAGATTTTGAATTTGAAGAAGAACCTTCACGAACCTATAAAATGAATCTGACTGAATCAACTATTGCTGGATATGTGGATGAACGTGAAGCAATGGTTCAAGCAATTTATTTAATTCTAAACATTGAACGGTATGAATATTTGATTTATAGCTGGGATTATGGGATTGAATTAACTGATTTGTTTGGACAACCAATTCCTTTTGTTCTTCCTGAATTGAAAAGAAGAATCACTGAAGCTTTATTGCAGGATACAAGAATAACTGGTGTTGATAACTTTTCTTTTGAAGTTAAAAAAGGAAAAGTTCATGCAAGTTTCACAGTGAACACAATATTTGGTGATATTGATGCAGAAAAGGTGGTGACTATTTAATGTATGAAAACATGACTTATGAAGTTATACTTCAAAGGATGCTTGCCGCAATTCCCCCCATACTTGATAAAAGGCAAGCATCTATTATTTACAATGCCCTTGCACCCGCTGCTGTTGAACTCCAAAACATGTATATTGAATTTGATTGGATATTGAATCAATCATTTGCAGATACAGCGCAAAGGGAATATTTGATTAAGCGGTGCGCTGAAAGGGGAATTACACCTGAACCCGCAACAAAAGCAATCCTGGAAGGAACATTCAATATTGATATTCCAATTGGTTCAAGGTTCTCTTTTGATGACCTAAACTATCAAGCAATTGAAAAGATTGCACCAGGTATATTCAAAATGGAATGTGAAACTGCTGGGGAAATTGGAAACCAAAGCTTGGGAACATTGATTCCAATTGAATATATTGATGGTTTAACCAGTGCTGAATTAACTGCTGTTCTTATTCCTGGGGAAGATGAAGAAGGAACTGAAGTATTAAGGCAAAGGTATTTCAATTCATTCCAAACAAACCCTTATGGTGGAAACAAGCAGGATTATATTCAGAAAACAAATGCCATTCCAGGTGTTGGTTCAACAAAAGTAACCCCAATTTGGGAAGGTGGTGGAACGGTTCTTATTACAATTCTTGATTCCAACTTTGATAAAGCTTCACCCGCTTTGATTGATACGGTTCAAACAGCACTTGACCCAATAACAAACCATGGTGAAGGGTTGGGAATTGCGCCAATTGGGCATGTTGTTACAGTTAACACAGCAACTGAAGTTACAGTTAATATTGCAACAACAATTACCCTTGATACAGGTTACACTTGGGAACAAGTTCAGGGAGATGTTATTGCCGCATTGGAAGCTTATCTTCTTGAAATCAGAACTGATTGGGTGAACCAAACTACAAACTTTGTAAGAATAGCGCAAATTGAAACCAGGATGCTTGCCATTGATGGAATAATTGATATTGTGAATACAACCATCAATGGTGTTGCAGCAAACCTGGCTTTGGGCAATTATGAAATTCCTGTATTGGGGGCGGTGACGGTATGAAAAGAACACCTGATTTAATTTCATACCTTCCCCCTGTTCTTCAGAATGTCAGAGAACTTCAAGCAATAACCAATGCTGAAAATCCTGAATTTCAACAGGTGTTTGACACATCAGAACAGGTTTTAATGAATCTATTCATTCACGATTGTGATTTGGATGGGATTAAGAGATATGAAGCCATACTTGGAATCAAACCATCATTGGATGACACCCTGGAATCAAGAATATTCAGGGTGTTTTCAAGGTGGAATGATAGAATACCATACACATGGAAAGCTTTTCTTGAAAAGCTGGACACTTTATGTGGTGAAGGTAATTACAGTATTACTTTGGAAAATAGTAATTACACAATTGACCTTGAAACACATATTGGTATTTATGGCGGGCTTGAAGAAATATATAAGATGCTTGATGAAGTTGTTCCTTGCAACCTGATTGTTAATGTAAGGAACATTTTGTTTGGTAATAAAGAAACAACAGAATACAATGGCGGGGTTATTACTTGCGGGTTACATTACACACTTACTTCAAATATTGATGTAAATTATAACCTTTCATCAGAAGCAAAGAATGGTTCAGCAATTGTTGATGGTGTTTCTTACACATTAAAAAATTCATAAATAAGAAAGGTGGTTCTTTTACATGGCAAGTTTTAAAAATACGGTTATTACAAGCAAAGGGCTTGCGCTGATGGCAAAGATTGTTGCGGGTACAGCAACCCCACAATTCACAAAAATCAGAACTTCAGATTACCAATATCCTGATGGAACAAATTTTGAAGCTTTGACAGCACTTTCAAGCATTAAACAGACAGTTGATGTTGCTGGTGTAACCAAAATAAATGCGGCAACCATCAAGGTAAGTGGTGCTTTTTCCAATATCGGATTGGGTGCTGGGTATTATGTCAGAAACATTGGGTTATATGCCCTTGACCCGCAAGAAGGGGAAATTCTTTATTCTATTACTTCAGCAATAACTCCTGATTATATGCCGCCTGCTGGTGGGGTTGCAGCTTCAAGCATTATGGTTGATATTGAAACGGTTGTTTCAAATTCAGATAACATCAGTTTGACAGTAAACCCAAATGCAACTGCAACAGTTCAGATGGTTAATGATGTTACAGCTTCCCTTAATGATGTTAAAGCATTTGTTGGATATAATGATGCTGATATTTATGGGGTTGAAGTTGATTTTGTAAACAAAACTTTTAAAAGGCTTGCTGGTGCTGTTAATAAAGTGGCTGGTGCTGATTTTGATTCCATCAAAGCATTTGGCGGCAGAAGAAGATGCAACCTGGCTGATAATGGAATTGTAAATGCTTACTATGGCGAACCAGGATATATTGAAGATGGTTCAAATGGTCAAGTAATGGTTGAACAACCAAAATTCTATTATAAGGTTGTCCCTTTGGTCATTGAACCTATTGCTGATTATGCTGAAATAAATACATTCAAAGTAACAGCAGGATGCAGTTCAAGCGGTGATTTAACAATTACCCTTAATGGTGTTGATTTTACAGTTGCTGTTGCAGCAGGTGATGATGTAAATTCAGTTGCAGCAAAAATAAGAAATGCTGCTTTCGCTGGATGGACAACCAGCGGAAGTGGTGACAGTGTAATATTTACCAGCACCACAACAGGCGCAAAAACAACTGGTGTATTTGGGGCTGGCGCAACTGGTGTTACTGCAACAGTAACAAAAACCATTGCTGGTGGAAAAAGCATTGGTTACCACATGAGAAAAGCAAGATATTATGTTTCTGATTATCCAAAGCCTGGTTTTAAAGTTCATCCTGCATTTGTAAGAAATGATGTTGAAAAATCAAAGATTTATCTTCCTGCTTATGAAGGTTCAATTTATGATGTTTCTGCTTCAGCATATTTGCTGGCAGATGAACAAATAGCTGATTTTACACCAAATACAGGTGATATGCTTTCATCTATTGCTTACGTAAAACCAGCTTCAGGGGCAACCCAAGACCTTACCAGGGCAAAAACAAGAATCCTGGCATCAAATAGGGGTGCTGGATGGCAACAGAAGGATGTTCTTTGTGCTTCAGCAAGTCAAATGCTTATGATGATTGAATATGCAGCCATGAACATGCAGACAGCTATTGGAAAAGGTGTTTGTGATAAAGCATCAGGTGAAGGAAATGAATCTGTACTTACTGGTTCAACAACAAACCTTGGTAATACTTCAGGAATGGCAGCAGGTACAAATGGTTTGGTTTCCATCACTTACAGGGGTGAAGAAAACTTTTGGGGCAACATTTGGAAATGGATTGATGGATTAAATATTGAAATTGGTGGAGGTGTTCATGAAGCTTGGTATGCTGACCATGATTTTGCTGATAATATCAAAACTTCACCTTATAAAAATGCTGGTTTCACATTAGCAAAACAAAATGGTTATGTTTCGGCAATTGGCTGGTCAGAAACATGTGACTTTTTATTCTTACCAACTGCAACCATTGGTGATTCAAGTTTACCAGTTGGTGATTACTTTTATCAAGACCATGCACCAACTGGCTGGAGGGTTGCTCTATTGGGCGGTAGTTGGGATGGTGGCTTGGTTGGCGGCGCTTTCTGTTGGTTTGTGAGTGTTTCTTCGGCTCATCGTAATCGGAGTATCGGCGGCGGGGCGGTGTATGTTCCCCAATAAGTAATATGAAATTTTAATATGGGCAAACAGATTATGCGGTATGCAACAAATAAAGAAAAAAGCATGTCATCAGTTAAGGTTACTCAATTAGGCAGTAATTGGAATAATGGCTTGAATGACAGCACTTTCTATTGGAATGTGAATAATTCTTCGACTAATCGTAATCGGAATATCAGCAGCGGGGCAGTAAATGCACTTAAACAAAAACCCTGGTAATATCTGTTTGCCCTGGCACTTGCCAAAATATAAAAATCATCTAAACCTGTACTGGTAGGTTTTGAAAGTTAATTTTCAAACCGTTTGAAGGTTCAGGGTTAGTGCATACAACAATGGGCGGGTAATCTATGAAAAGATATGGTGACTTGTATAAAAAGATATATGACATTAACAATTTGCGGCTTGCACATCATAACGCAAGAAAAGGAAAGGGGTGGTATAAAGAAGTTAAAATAGTTGATGCGGATGAAGAATATTATTTGAAAATGCTGCAAAACATGCTTATAAATAAGACTTACAAAACTTCTGAATATGAAACCTTCCTGAAGCGTGATGGTACAAAGGAACGTGAAATTTACAAATTACCATACTTCCCTGATAGGATTTGTCAGTGGGCAATAATGCAGGTCATTGAACCCATTCTGATAAACAACTTTACCAAAGACACCTATTCAGCCATTCCAGGAAGGGGAATACACCTTGCAAAGAAGCGGCTGGATGCAGCAATTCAAAATGATGTTCCTGGAACACAATACACCTTGAAACTGGATGTGAAAAAGTATTATCCAAATATAAACCATGATATTTTAAAAGCCAAATACAGAAGGGTTTTCAAAGATGATGACCTTCTTTGGTTGTTAGATGAAATCATTGATTCAACCCCTGATAATGCAGGAATTCCAATAGGTAATTACCTTTCACAGTATTCAGGAAACTTCTATCTTTCATCTTTTGACCACTGGCTTAAAGAGGTTAAGAAAGTGAAATATTACTTCAGATACATGGATGATATTGTAATCCTGGGAAGCACAAAAGAAAAACTGCATCAACTTAAACATGACATTGAAGAATATTTCATAAGTGAACTTAAACTTACAATCAAAGATAACTGGCAGATATTCCCCACATTCATCAGGGGAATTGATTTTGTTGGTTACAGAACATTTTTAAATTATTCCCTATTAAGAAAATCAACCTGTAAAAGCTTCAAGCGCAAAATGCTTGATATTAAAAAGAAATGCTTAAACGGTAAAGAAATGACTTATTCTGAATGGTGTTCAATCAATTCTTATAAGGGATGGTTGTTATGGTGCGACAGTTACAGACTTCATCAAAAATACATTTCACCAGTTCAACCTTTTGCAGAAGATTACTATGAAAATAAAATTAAAAAGAAAGGCGGCATGAACAATGGTCAATTATGAAAAGGTAAGAAGTACGGTCAGACCCAAAGAACTTGTTGTTGATGAATTCAGTGTTTGGGTTAATAAAAACATCACTGAAGTCAATGAAAATGAATTCATTGGGTTTGAATATGACACTGTTCAGTATGAAAAAGATGAATACATCATGCTGATGGCAGAAAAGAATGATTCATTGGAACAGCAGATTACAGATGCACAACTTGCGCTGGTAGAACTTTATGAAGGGATGGTGCTATAAATGGCAAAAGTTTATGCTGATTTAATCAGAAAAGGTTTGAAAACCATTGATGATGTACCTGAAAGAATAAGGGCTGAAGTTCAGGCAATATTGGATGCTGATTCCAATGCTTAAATTCTTGTTACTTAAATTCTTATTAAGAAAGGATGTGAAAGAAATGGCTATTATCTATGCAACTTTGATTATCAAAGGAAAAAAGACCTTTGCGGAAGTTCCTGATTTAATCAAAGAGCAGGTAAGACAGGTTTTGATTGACCTGGAATGTGAAGAACTCATAATTGAATAAAATGCAATCATAAACCCCCTTGCAATAAGTGAGGGGGTTTTGTTTTGCAGAAGGATGGTGATGTAATGACAATTGAAGTTGCACTTCTCATTTCAGGGGTTTCACTTGCATTTGGAATTTACCAGGGTGTTTCAAACATGAAAAGAAACCAAAGTTCTGATGTAAGGAAAAGTGCTTCAGAAATGACAACTGTTATTGTAAAGCTTGAAAACATTGGAACTGGAATCACTGAAATAAAAAATGAAATGACCAATGTAAAAAATGATATTAAGGAATCCAGGGAAAGGCTTATCAAGGTTGAAGAATCAGCAAAGCAAGCACATAAAAGGCTGGATGCTTTTGAAAAGTATAAAAGGCTTGGTGAAGCTGATGAATAATTATGAAAGGTGGGTTTTAAATGGCTGATTTTTTAAAAAGAATAGCAAAGCTTATTGATGTGAAAAGCATCATATCCATCATTTCAGCGGTGATTTTTGCAATACTGGCTATTCGTGGGGAACTTGGTGTTGACAACACAATGATTCTTTTAACATTAGTGTTTCAATCTTTCTTCAGTTACCAAAGTAATAAAAAGAAAGATGGTGAACAGTAATGGCAAAATTGATTGCCCTGGATGATGGGCATGGTATGCAAACCGCTGGAAAAAGAACACCCGCAATTCCTGAATTGGGTGGAAGGGTAATTCATGAAAATGAATTCAATCGTGCTGTTGTGAATTACCTTGATGAAGAATTAAGAAGATGCGGATTTGAAACTTTAATGGTTGCGCCTGGTGATGGTGATACTTCTTTAAGCGCAAGAACGAACCTGGCAAATTCTAAAAATGCAGATATTTTTGTTTCCATTCATTACAATGCTTATGACGGAAAGTTTGATTCTTATGACCCTGAAGGGTTATCAATTCATATTTATCCAGGTTCACAATCAGGAAGGAAGCTTGCAGAATGTGTTCTGAAATACCTGAAGGAAGGAACACCACAAAAGAACAGGGGTATTGTTGAAAACAACTTCCATGTTTTAAGGGAAACAAAAATGCCCGCAATACTTTCTGAAAATGGTTTCATGGATAACAAGCGGGAAGCTTTGTTGATGTTGGATGTTAATTTTCAAAAAGAAGTTGCAAGGGAACATGCAAAAGGTATTTGTGATTATTTTGGTGTTAAATATGTTGAAGAAGTCAAAGCACCTGTTGCTGGAACAAGCATTGTTGGAAAATCACAATGTAGTGCTGCACAACTTGAAAAGTTCTTGCTTTCAAAGAATCCTTCACCAAAATTAAATATACCTGTAAAAGAATTTTGTGAATTGTGGATTTCTGAAGGTGAAATTGAAGGAATAAAAGGTGATATTGCTTTCTGTCAGGCTTGCCATGAAACAGGTTATTTCAAATATGGCGGGCTGGTTCTTCCTGAACAGAATAATTATGGGGGCATTGGTGCTGTTAATGGTTCTGATGTTGGAAAAGGGGCTTGGTTTACAACACCACAACTTGGAATAAGGGCAAGCATCCAGCACCTGAAAGCTTATGGAAGTAAAGAAGCTTTGAAACAAGAATGTATTGACCCAAGGTTCAAATTGGTCACCAGGGGGGCTGCACCAAACTTTGAAGATTTGAGTGGAAGGTGGGCTTATCCTGGATATAACACTTCAAAATATTCTTCATTGGATGCAGCAAAAGCGGCAAAAGATACTTATGGGCATTGCATACTGAAAATTTATGAAGAATTAAAGAAGGTTGAAGTTCCAAAAGAACCTGATGTTTCTGATTGGGTAAAAGAAGCTTATAAGTTTGTAACTGAAAATAACATTTCTGATGGTACAAGACCAAAGGACGTTGCAACAAGGGAAGAAGTATGGGGAATGATTTTCAATTATCACAAAATGAAAAAATAAAAAAGAAACCCATGCCGCAAGGTATGGGTTCTTTTTTTATCCCCTTATGTTGGCATTGTCTACTGGTTGCCAACGGTGAGGACATTTTTATACAATATTGTAGGTAATAATAAATAATAAAAAATAAAACTGTTTCCTTCAAAACCCTTGATTTTCAAGCATTACAGATAATCATAAATAAAAATTAGTAAAGAAAAATATTTTTATTTCAATTTACGACGCACGTTGAGTGCGTGGTATTGATGTCAAGGGTTGAGAAGTGAATGTGTGAAAAGTCCAGTAAATAAGGGCTTTTCAAGGTTTGAGAGTAATAATCCAATGTGTTTAAATCGCAAAAATATCGTTTGGCGGGAACAGGTCAAAGGCGTGATTTTGAACGCGACAGAGCGATTTAGATGTTGGTGCTTGGCGTGTGGTCAGGTTAGATGTCCGGTGCTCGCGAGTGAGCAGATTGGATGTTTTTTGGATTTTCTAAGGTTGTGAGAGCAGGTTGAATGTAAAGAAATTTAATATGTGGCAGGTGATAAAGTGTCAGATGACTTGCATCAATTATTAAGCGAATGGTTTGAAAATGAACAAATTAAGAGAGAAAAACTACTTGAAAAGTATCCTCCAGATGTTCCCAATTCCAAATGCCAACATGCATTTATTAAGGGAATAAACATAGAAAACAGTTTCAAACCATCAGTTGGAGATTTTTTGCCGCTATTTGAAACTGAAAATGAAAAGATTTTTGTGTGGACTTATGAAAAGGATAATTATTCTGCACTTATTTCAAAAGTTGAACCTGGAATAAAAACGAAGCCATTCTGGAAGACAGTAGGAAGCTTAATCAATTTATCACAGTCATATGCAGAAGCTTTTGAAGGCATCGATTTTGAAAGTCGGCTTGAATACTATTGGATTTACTATTTTTCAGAACATACTCCATTTTCTGATTTGGTCTTTTATAATTTAACTGAGATGGACTATCCGTTTATTCATAATGGTAGAATCATAAAGGCAACAGATCTCTCTCGCTTAGCACCAGTAATAGAATTACTTGACAGGGATGATAAATGCTATACAGCTATTTCACTTTTATTTTCTTCCTTTCAAATACATTATTGTTGCTTAATATGTGAATTGGGACTATCACCAATAAAAAAACATGAGTCTCATGAACCTGAATTATGGGAACAAGCTGACTTTATCACTAAAATGGAGAGTGCCATAGTTCAAGCTTGCAGATGTGCAGAAAGTATTTTAGGTGAACCACCTAATACAAGTAAGCGAAATAGGATTCTTGCTCACAAGCAAAGGTGGATAGAATTAGTCGGGATAGACCCGGATTCTAAATACGAAAGGGCAGAAACAAGCTATTGGGATTTTTATATTGAGCTATTCGATACTCTTAGGAATCCATCCGCACATAGTTATGGTAATATTCATTTTGATTTAGAGAGGAAAAGAACTATTGACGCACAATGCTTTGCCGCATTACTTTTGAGAGGTTATATTGATAAGCATGCGAAACCTTATGAGGAAGCATTGGAAGCATTACGTTTCAATCGTGAATTGTTGAGTCTTGTTGATGATAGTATGAGTACGAAAATGACAAAGCAAAGGTAGATATAATTCCAGGATAACTATACTTGTACATAAAAAGAGCAGGACGCCCAGTATGCAAAGAAATTTCATAAAGGGCCGCCTGCTCTTTTTATGCTTCCACATCTACCATTACGCCGGACTTAAATTCTATGGTGAACCTGTCCTCATAAACCGTGACTTTTTCAATTAACCGCCGGACAAGCGGCTCGTCGTATTCGGTAATAGCGGTAGGCTGATCAAGCAGAAATGCGCTCATATCGGCTATCCGTTTGCGTAGTTCATCACGGTTGGCGTTTTCAACAAGTGCATTTTGTTTCTGTTCACGCAGATGGTAGATTTCCTCGGCCACATCCTCGTAGTCGGCCTTGGAGCTGGCCAGCTTCAATAGCTGCGTTTGCAGTTCTTCAAGTCGGTTGTCGATGTCGGCAAGTGTCCGGTCATTATCATGGATTAGGACGGTTTCGATGTTGTTCTGCAAAATGGTGAGGAAGGTATCTTTCCCGCTCAGCGTATTATTGATGGCGGTGACCAGTATCTGTTCGATGGTGCTTTCCAGGACCGTTCGGGCGTCGCAGAACAGGCCGGTGTTTTCCAGTCTGCTGACGCAGCGCCAGACGATGGATTTCTTCCCACGATTGTTCCAGTGTACCCTGCGGAATACCTCGCCGCAGTTACCGCAGATGACCATGTTGGAAAAACAGTGGTTGCTGCTGAAACTGCGCTTTTTCCCGTTCTTGCTGAGATGGACGCAGCGACGTCTGATCAGTTCTTCTTGCACCTGCATGAAAATTTCACGCGGGATGATAGCTTCGTGGCTGTTCTCCACATAATATTGCGGGACGATGCCATTGTTTTTAACCCGTTTTTTCGTGAGGAAATCAACCGTGTAGGTTTTTTGTAAAAGGGCATCGCCGATATATTTTTCATTTCGCAAAATCTGATTTATGTTGCTGGTGTGCCACCTTTCCCTGCCGGCACCGTTTAGGATTCCGTCCGCTTCCAAGCCACGGGCGATTTTCAGCATGCTGGCTCCCTCAAGGTATTCACGGTAGATGCGCTTTACGATTTCGGCTTCCTCCGGAACAATCACAAGGTGCTTATTCTCATCCCTGGTATAGCCGAGGAACCGGTTGCAGTTGACCTGGATTTCACCTTGCTGGTAACGGTATTGCAGACCCAGCTTCACGTTCTGGCTTAGGGACTGGCTTTCCTGCTGTGCGAGGGAGGCCATAATCGTGAGCATGACCTCGCCCTTGGAATCCATTGAGTTGATGTTTTCTTTCTCAAAGAATACCGGGATGTTTTTATCTTTCAGCTGACGGATGTACTTCAGGCAGTCCAGCGTGTTTCGGGCAAAGCGGCTGATAGATTTGGTAATGACCATATCGATGTTACCTGCCATGCACTCCTCAATCATACGGTTGAATTCCTCACGCTTTTTGGTGTTGGTGCCGGAGATGCCGTCATCGGCGTAAATTCCAGCCAGTACCCAGTCGGGGTGACCGTTGATGTAGGCCGTGTAATGTTCAATCTGGGCCTCATAACTGCTGGCCTGCTCATCGCTGTCTGTGGAAACGCGGCAGTAGGCTGCCACACGGAGCTTCGGTTTTTCTTCATCTTTATTCTTGCGGGCGTGCTTCCTCGCGGGAATCACGGTGACATTCTTACTGACTTCCATCCTCTTACACCTCACTTTCTATCAAACTGTAGGCATATTCGGCCTGCTGGAAAGGGTCGTCAAACTGCTGTGTTCCTTTTTTCAAATGGAAGGTAGTAGGGAATACGACCTCGGTTTCTTCTTTCGGCTCCCGGATGCGGCCGAGTTTCTCAGCCCGCTTTATACGCTCCGCTTCAGCTGCTGCAAAAGTGACTGGGTCAATTATCGCAGGGTAATATTCATCACCAAGATAATGGGTATTCCGCAGCATTTTGCCGATACCGGCGTGGAAAGAATTGATGCCAGCTTTTTGGGCGGCAGTTGTTAAGGAGTCGCCAGACAGATAGGAATGGAATAAAATCCTTATCTGCTCGGCAGCTTCGGTATCTATCACAGCTTTCCCGTTTTCAATCCGGTAGCCAAATGGTGTGTGTCCCATTTATTTCACCAGCCTTTCTTTCAGCGTAATGCCGCATTTTAACTCGAACCCAATCTCTGTCCGGGAATATACAACAACTCGTTCCACAAAGCGTTTGAAGATATCGCCATCAAAGCTGGTTAACATAGTAGCTTTTGTAGCATACTGCAGAAGTGCACTGACTTCACTCAAATGCTGATTTCCGCTATGTAATAATCGATTGATGGACTCCTTCTGCCGTTGCAATCTTTCGGCTTCCAGAAGCAAATTGTTATTGCTCTTTTTATAAACAGCGCGGTCAAGATATCCTTTAGCCATCAGATTGACCAGTACATTTTGTTGCTCCGCATTTTCTTCGAGTTTCTTGTCAAGCTCCTGAATGCTTGCCAGACTGTCGTCGGAATTCATCCCACGCAGACTAACAAGCAGCGGCTTGAGTACTGTCTGATGCCCGAAGATGAGCTTGTTCATCATGGTGACAAACGCGTATTCAAAATTTGACTCCGGGATATATTTCATCGAGCATTTCTTGATGTCTGCAATGTGAGTGGAGCAACACCAGGCGATATAATGCCTGCCGCTGGAATGGATTCGGCGTTTAAATTTACCACCGCACTGGCCGCAGATGATTTTTCCGGAAAGCGGATAACGATTTAGGTATTTATTATTGTGCTTTTCCAGACCTTTTTCTTTAGCATGCTGTTCAATAATCGCCTGAGCAGCTTTAAAATCCTTATAGCTTATTATCGCCTCATGGTTATTTTTAACGAAGAATTGATCTTTCTCGCCATGATTGTAATGCCTGTTGAAATGCTCATCGGTATAGGTTTTCTGGAAAATGGCGTCGCCAGTGTATTTTTCGTTGCTGACCATCCCACGAATGGTTGTTGCCGTCCAGCGACCGCCTTTCTTAGTCGGCACCTTGCGGCTGTTCAGCTCATCGGCAATTTTGTGGGTGCCTTTACCGGACAGAATTTCGGCAAAAATGAATCGAACGATTTCCGCCTGAGATTCATTAACTACCATCTTCCCATCTGCGGCATCGTAGCCGTAGGGCGGATAGGAGATTTTAAAGGTGCCGTTTTGGAAGCGGCGCTTTATCGACCACTTGCTGTTTTCCGCGATGGATACCGACTCACTTTCGGCCAGTCCACTCAGGATTGACAGCATGAGTTCGCTTTCCATTGACCCCGTGTTGATATTTTCTTTCTCGAAATAAATAAAGACGCCAAGGTTAATCAGCTTTCTGACCAGTTCAAGACAGTCGGTGGTGTTTCGGGCGAACCGGCTTATGGACTTCGTTACGATGAAATCAATTTTCTTATTTTCACAGTCGGAAATCATCCGAAGCAGCTCTGGCCGTTTTTCCTTTTTTGTACCCGTGATGCCTTCGTCATAATAAAGGCCGGCAAACTCCCAATCAGGCTTTGCCTTGATGTAGGATTCGTAGTGCTTCATCTGAGTTTCAAGACTGACCAACTGCTCATCGCTATCGGTAGAAACACGGCAGTAGGCCGCAACACGCAGCTTGGGCCGTCCGGTAAAATCAGCTGTACTTTGGGCGATTTTGGTTACCTTTTTCAAGTTCTCACCTCCTGGTCAGTGTGTCATATTACCTCTGTGCCCAAGTAATATCAACGGCTTCCGGGCATGATCTGTGCCAGAGCAGGAGAGAAAGACTGGCGGTTAAGTGCGGTTATCTGGTTAAATTCACCCACAGTAATCAAGTCGTTTTTCAACATGGATTCTAATATTTGCTGGGCCAGAAAATAATCATACTCATGCTGTAATTGCTCCTGCGAAATTGACTTTTTTTCATACTTGATTTCTGGTTTTACATCTGTAACGTTTGCCATATTTCGATTCCTCCCATCGGAGGGAAAAACCCTCTCACCATCCACAGGACAGTAGATGGGGATTTGAGTACCGAAATGGAGGAGGAGAAGGGAAGGGAGGGGGAGTCGAACCACAGCAAAAAGAAAAAGCCCGCAGAGCGAGTTGCTCCACGGGCGGTTGCTTCAGAATATCAGCAGTCAAGGTTGTTGAGACGAAATATATTCAGCCATTCGTTCAATAAGTAGTCCGGCATATTCTCCCTTAATTGTTTTTCCCGGCCGGGCATTTTCCAGCCAGTATTCGGGGGATTTAAGTATGCCGTTTCTGACCAGCACCCCCAAAGCTCCTTCCAGACCATTCTTGCATTCTTCTATGTATGCTAACCCCAGTTGGGAAAGGATAGCGCCAGCAACCGCTTTGACAATTTCATCTCTCTTGGCATCAAACAAGGCATTGTCCTGGCTGTTATCAATAAAGCCGATTTCAATTAGTACCGCAGGAGCCTTGGTTTCTCTTAAGACTTGATAATTAGCAGTTTTAACCCCCCGGTTTACAAAACCGACCCCCACCAGGGCGCTTTGAATTTTCTCGGCCAGTCCTTTTGATTTGGTGCCAGGGCTTAAATAAGTGTAGGTTTCAACCCCTTTAGCCGTTTCCGGCTTAAAAGCATTGCGGTGAAAGGATATAAAGTAGTCGTAGGCACCCCGGTTTTCAAAATCACTTCTGGCGTTAAGACTCACGGTAGTATCAGTCGTCCTGATCTCATCAACAGCCACTCCTTGACGCTTCAATATTTCTGCTACCGATCTCCCCAGACTTAATACATCCTCTGATTCTTTTCTCCCCATATATACGGCTCCCGGGTCACTGCCGCCATGGCCGTAATCCAAACATAATCTAGCCATCGCTCTTTTCCTCCTTATTCAGCTGCTCCAGAACCAGCTTGAGTTTCTCAGGAATAGGCAGGCCGATCTTGGCCGTGTTCTCTATAATACTGATGCCCTCGTTGGATAAATAGAAAAAGATGACCGCAGTGCGCACGGCGCTGCCGTTAGCAATAACCTGAGTATCGATAATATGACCAACTGCCACCAGGGCAAAAATCAGCACTTTCTTAAATATGCCCCTGGCTCCGACCTCGCTGGACAGGCATTTTTCCAGTATGGCCAACATGACGCCAGTCAGGTAATCGATAACCACAAGGGTGATCAGCGCGTATAAAAAGCCGTCCCAGCCTCCCAAGACCCAGCCCAGCCAGCC
>Ga0067045_1029954_pt1 | contig 17401 bp, 16 predicted proteins | sample TerdegcTABiofilm_FD_59184 | JGI IMG/M metagenome (GOLD analysis project Ga0067045, IMG submission 59184) | Combined Assembly of (Gp0054472, Gp0054536) Wastewater bioreactor microbial communities from Singapore -Terephthalate degrading... | reverse complement strand
CGCCCCACCCAGCCCAGCCCCGGATGGTATGCCTTTTTTCACATGAATCGAAACGCCCTTCTCCTCCACAATCCCGCCGAAGGCTTCATCGAAGACCTTGGCCGCGTGATATATGCTGGATTTGTTGGGAGGACAGCCGACTTCACCTTCAACTGCGATCGAGCTGCGCTCGTCTATAGAGATACGGAGGATATCTGCAAGACTCACATTCTGAAAAATACTCTCGATGTCATGGTAGCCCGAGGACCTGCGCCAAAACACTTCCAGACCTATATTTATTTTGGCAAACACAGTGATCTCGATCTCTTTCATTTTTTCTACTGTACATTGAAAATATCTTTTGGTCAAAAGGCACCTCAAAAAAATTATAGATTTTCCTTGACAGATTGCCATTCAACCTATAGATTTTGCCTTGCCTTGGTATTGACGCAGTGGTCAATTCTCGTAATATTACACTTGCTTCAGTACAAGCAGACATATGAAAGGAGGAGCGCATCATGAGCCACAAAACCACAATGACCGCCGATCCGCGAGAAGAATTCGAATTGATCATCCTCACCAACGGTGATTCTGCCGATACCATATATTCGCTTCGACCTACCGTTCGGTTCGATGGGGCTTACGATGACGAGTTCGATTTCGAAAACGACGATGATTTCGAAGATGATGAAGACCTAGAGGACGATGAGGACTTCGAAGAGGACGAAGATCTCGATGAGGATGAGGATATCGAAGAGGACTTCGACGATGAGGACGAAGATCTCGACGACGAAGATTTTGAAGACGACGACTTCGATTACGATGACGACACAGACGAGTGATCGCCCGGTCGAATAGAAAAGCTAGGGCTCGGTAACCGATAGCCGAGCCCTTATCTCTCTATATATGCCTGCCTATAAGGCGACTATAAACCGAGGAGCATTGAACCAGAGCGATTCCAAATCGTAAAACTGTCTGGCCTCCTCGCTCATGATGTGGATGACGACAGTGCCTGCATCCATCAAAAGCCATTTTTGATCATCGCTTACTTCGGGTTTATTGAGAAGAGAAATATCTTGGGCCTTTAGAAATTCGTCGATATGTTTCTGAAGTCCCCGCATATGAGTCGAACTTGTGCTTGTTGCCAGGACGAAGTAATCGGCCCATCCCGCAACCTCATGAATATCCATCACTAGAACATTGAGCGCGTTGTGCTGTGCCAATATCTCTGCACTTCGATATGCAAACGCTTTACTGTCCAACACAGTACCTCCCATTAAAATCTTTTCCGAGAATCACCGTAATGTTGGCCTTCCGCAGTCCAGGAAGAGCCGCGGCATCGCCAAAATTTTTGCAGTTTATGACATTCGCAACCTGCTGAAACGCCGCCTTATCCCCATCGTTGTCATACATCACTGTCTTTTCATAATCGAATGAAGAAGCATTGCCAACCGAAACCACCTGATACCCGTAGCTCTCGAAGAGAGTTGCTGCATTGTTTGCAAGCCCTTTTTCTCCCGAACCATTCAAAAGCTCTATGGTGACGGCAGTCTCCTGCACGGTCCCCGCATCCTCGGCGCCAAGCGCCTTGGCCGTCTGACTCACCACATCGCGAGCGAGCTCTCCATCATAATAGGGAAACAGTACTTTCTTGCCCTCGAATATCCTGAAAGATCCGGAAATAAACTGTGTGAGGATTATATCGACGTCGATCTGCGCCAAATATTTGAACAGCTCTTCTCTGGTCTGAAGGCTGAAATTGCTGTGGGGCTCCTTTGCGATCAAGCGGATATTACCGCCTTTGTCGATCTTGTCCGATTCATGCGCAAGTTGAGCGAGCAGGCTCACGAGCATCTTCTGTTTTCGGCTTATCTCCTCTGAATATGTATCTGCGGCGAGCGCATAGCTCAGATATTGATTTACTTTGTCGCCGTCAAGCACGACAGACCCACCCGGAAGAGAGATGTCCTTCATGCTCTCACTGTTCATCACAGGGTCGGGAATGAATAACTGTAGTCCTCCTAGGAGGTCCACCGTCCTGGAGAGTCTGCGTTCATCGTATAAGAGCCAACCGTTGATGGGAAATTTAAGATAATCGCTTATCTCTTTGACGAATTTATCAGGATTCCGCGAGTCATAGACGCTGTCTATGCTGCTCATCTTATCTGCACTCTTCAATATTATCCCCATGGAGCCGGGAATATCCATAATGGCAGCCTTGCGCCGAGAGGGGTACCATATCAAAAGCTGGTTCGAAACAGGTTTCCCTTGTTGTTCAAAAATAAAGAGTATGCCCATTGGCTGGTCTTTTTTAATGATCGCCTGGACAGTACTTCGCTGCACGAGCCGGACCACGAAGAATGCACCGATGATCACGACAATGAGTATTATCAACAAGGGCCACGCGCCCCGCTTGAGCAGACTCGATTTTAGATCGTCCATTCTTTCAACATCCTACTATAGAGATGGGCGGTAAAGGGCGAAAGAGGTTTTCCAGATGAAGAGAACCATTGCACCACACATCCAAGGGTATAAACAAAGAGAGACTCCAAATCAAGCGTGTGCAGTTTTTCATCCGCATCCTGAGGGCGATGCCGAAGAGGCTCAAGTTTATCGGAGATATACACAATTTTCGCTATGTCGGACATCATTTCATCCGCAATGCTGTGCAGAGCCACTGCTTCCAAAATATCCTGCTCTTTCACATTGAACTCATGGCAGAGCATGCAGGCCGACGCAGGACCATGAAGCATTTTTTTCTTGTATTCGATGTCTGAAAAGAGGACCTGCAGCGACTGCCGCCCATGCAAAAACGCGATGCACGAGCCATAGATGTCGACGAGATGCTCCTGCGCTTCAAAGCTCAACTCCCGGCACATGTCGTGCGCGAGGCCGGCAAGATAGCTTGCATGTCTATCCACGCCAAATCTGGTGGAAAGCATAACAGCCGTCTCTGCCGTCGATTTGCAATGGGCGTACCTTTTGGGCGACAGGATCGCAGCCAATCTTGTTGCGACACGAAGCGTCGTTTCATCGATGTCTATATAATCCATAGCTCTCAATAATGGCGCGCACGGGCGAAACGACGAGAGAACGCCATGCGCCGTTATGGGCGATTCTCTCTCTGACGAGCGAGGAAGAAATAGGAACGATAATGTTGCGGACATAGCGATGTGGATACGGTAGATCCAACTCATCGGCATAAAGCCGGTGTGCGACGAGGATGTCGGCCAAATCCAATATCTTCTCAGGGCTCTTCCAGCTTGTCGAAAAATCACGGGCCAGATCGTCTCCGATAATCAACCCCGGCTTGCCGTCGCAGCTATACTTCCGAGAGATTTCGGCCAAGGTATCGACTGTATAGGATATGCCACGCCGCTCGAGCTCACATGGCTCCACGATGATCTGTGGCCAGGATTCGACATTTGCGCGGAGCATGGAGAGACGCATTTCGGGCCCTGGGTCGTCCTGGGGAATTTTGTGCGGAGGCAGATTCGCGGGGATCAGCAGCACAGTATCGTATTTCTGGCTGGCAAGAACCTCTTCGGCCAGAATCAGGTGCCCGATGTGTGGAGGGTTGAACGATCCTCCTAGTATTGCGATTCTCATTCGCCCAATCCTTCGTCGTCCAATACAATCTCGTCGAACAAGCGTTCCGGAACACTTTCCTTGTTTTCTTCTGTCTTCTCATGTTCGACTATTTTTTCGAAAAATACCTGTTTTAAGACATCGAGGCCGAAACCAGAATAAACAGAGATGCCGTACACATGCTCATCCGGAAAGGCTGCCTTGAACTGCTCAAAATGCTCCTGAGCCTCCGGCAAGTCCATCTTCGTCCCCAGAAGAATACGCGGTTTCCTTGCCAATTCCAAGGAATAAAGCTCGAGTTCCCTCAGCAGTATAGGGAAAACGCCGTGCCAATTCTCGTCGGACAAATCCACGAGAAAGGCTAGACAAGCAGTCCTGGCAATATGCTTTAAAAAGCGAAGCCCCAGCCCTGCGCCCTCGTGTGCCCCCTCGATGATGCCGGGAATGTCGGCGAGGATAATGTCGCGTTCATTCACCGTCAGCACGCCGAGGTTGGGTATTTTGGTGGTAAATGGGTAGGGAGCGATTTTAGGCCTCGCGTTGGTGAAATAGTCGAGGAGACTCGACTTGCCCGCATTCGGAAAACCGACAAGTCCAATATCAGCGATAAGGCTGAGCTCGATCTTAAGCCGCCGTTCCTGACCAGGCTGTCCCAGCTGAGCGAAGCGTGGCGCCTGATTCACGGAAGTCTTGAAATGGGTGTTACCCCATCCACCCTTGCCCCCCTTGAGGAACACCCATCTCTCTCCATCCATGCCTCGGCGTGCACTGAAATCCTTCAATATCTCACCAGTCTCGGCATCGCTGACAATGGTGCCGGGAGGAACTTCGATGACGACATCCTCTCCGTCGCGTCCATGCATGTTTTTCCCCATGCCGGGCTGTCCGTTCTGAGCCTTGAAGACCTGACGGTAACGCAAATTTGCGAGTGTGCGGAGATTTCTTTTTACCATAAACACGACATCGCCACCGCGACCCCCGTCGCCCCCCGCAGGGCCCCCAAGGGGTATAAATTTCTCTCGCCTAAAGGCGACACACCCATCGCCACCCTTGCCGCTCGCCACAATGATGATCGCTTCATCGGAGAACTTGATCACACTACACTCCCCGGTCGATGATCAGCATAATAAAAAACCGCCCCCTCTACTACAGGAGCGGTTCCTATACTCAGCCAGAATGCCCTGCTCATGCCTGAGCAACCGGCTCCACATCGACAAATTTCTTGCCTTTGTACTCGCGGAACCGCACAGTCCCATCGACGAGCGCAAAGAGCGTATCATCCTTGGCAATGCCGACATTCTTGCCTGCATTGATCCGAGAACCGCGCTGCCGCACGATTATCGTCCCTGCATTGATCCGCTCGCTCCCATAGGCCTTGACACCGAGATGCTGAGGATTCGAATCGCGACCATTGACACCCTTATGTGGCATATCATTCCTCCAGTTCGTTGGGAAAAGCGCTCAGGCGCCTACGATTTCGTTCACCGTAAGGACGGTATAGGGCTGACGATGGCCCTGCGTCTTGCGATACCCTTTCTTCGGCATATATTTGAAGACAACAACTTTATCGTCTTTGATTTCTTTGTTGACTGTAGCTTTTACGGCCGCCCCTGCCACATATGGTGCTCCCACCTCGGTCTTCTCTCCACCGAGGAGCACTACTTTTTCGAAAACGAGCGACTCGCCGGGGGTTGCGCTACAACGATCGACAATAAGATCCTTGCCTTGTTCTGCTCGGTATTGCTTTCCATTAATTTCAACGATTGCGTACATATTCATTATCCTCACGTAATGTTCATGCTAGGCTAGGATTTATATACTCTATCGCCGTCGTGTGTCAACAGGTGCCCCGGCGCGCCACAAAGACCGCATTGCGACTTCCGAACTTTTTTGCACCTCACATTGCTTCAAGAAAGGGCACGCAGAGCAATTCGCTCGCCCGCCGCAGCGTCGATTGTACTGCCCTTACCAGGGCGACTCGGCTTGCCGATACATTTGGATCCTCGTTGTTGAGGACAGGGTTGTCCCTATACCACGCAGAGAACTCGCTTGCAACCCTGTGTGCATAGCCGGCAAGAATCGATGGGTCCTTGTGCCTCGCCGATTGCTCTACCGTAGAGGGTAATTCCATGAGTAGCCGCACTAGTGGCCAATCGGCGTCTGATACAAGAAGCCCAGGGTTCGCCTCCCCTTGGGCGGCATTGCCCTCTCCCTGCTCATATTTGCGCAGAATGGAGCTCGCACGGGCCCCCATATACTGGATATAGGGCCCTGTATCGCCGGTAAAGGAGAGCGATTGTTCCGGCATATAGAGCATGTCTTTCGTCGGCGAAACCTGCAGAAGGTAGTAATGGAGGGCACCCAGTGCGATTTTCTCGGCGACAGACCGGACGTCGCCGACCGCTTCTGCCCTGCCCTTTTCGATAATCTCCTGAGCCGCCATCTCCACCAACTCGTCGATGAGATCATCGGCATCGACCACCGTCCCCTCGCGAGTCTTCATCCTGCCGGAGGGCAGATTTACAAGGCCGTACGAGAGATGGTAGAGGTTCGACGCCCACGTGTAACCAAGCCGCCGAAGCACCTCAAAAAGAACCTTGAAGTGATACTGCTGCTCCGAGGCTACGACGTAGATGAGCTCGTCGAAGGGCCATGTCTTGTGGCGCATGATCGCCGTACCTATGTCCTGGGTGATGTAGATGCTTGTGCCGTCTTTTCTGAGGAGTACCTTCTTTCCAAGTCCTATGTCTTCAAGATCTATCCAGATCGCACCGTCTTCTCCCCGGTAGAAAATGCCGCGAGCAAGCCCATCGAGCACCTCTTCTTTGCCCAGCTTATAAGTATCATGCTCGAATTGGAACTCGTCGAAGCCGACCTGTTGTCGCCTGTAGGTCGCCATGATTCCTGCGACGGCCCAGTCGTTCATTTTTTTCCAGAGAGCGATGACCTCAGGGTCGCCAGCCTCCCACTTTTGCAGCAACTCTTGGGCCTTTTGCTCGGCCTCGGGATCCTCTTTCTTCAATGTATTGAAGAGCACATAGTATTTACCGACAAAGTGATCACTTTTCAGCCCCTCATCTTCGGGGGATCTGTGCTCCCCATAGGCGAGATAGGCCAGCATCGACTTACAGATATGAATACCACGATCGTTTATCAAGTTGACTTTTTTTACTTCGGCACCTGCGGCTGCGATGATTCTCGAGAGAGACTCGCCTAGCACGTTGTTTCGTAAATGGCCCAAATGAAGGGGTTTATTGGTATTTGGGCAAGAGAATTCCACCATGATCTTGCGCCCCTTGAAAGCAGGTATCGAGCCCCACGAAGTCTCTCGAGAATGCGCAAGGAGATATTCCACTACATGCGCTCTATCGAAATAGACGTTGAGGTATGGGCCTACGGCCTTGATGTTCCCCGGCCAATCGCGCGCGACGGCATCTTGCACATCTCGGCCTTCATATGAAGTCCCACGTTCCAAATTCGTCACAGCCAATGCGATGTGCGCCGGCGCCATGTGGAAGGCCTTCGCATACGGGAACATAGGAAAGCCGATGTCCCCAAGCTCTGGCTTGGGAGGCGTTTCCGCAATAATGTCGTCAGGAGAAAATCGAAGCGCATCGAGCCCTTTTTCCTTCGCGAGCGCAGTCAAATGCGCGGCGACGACCGATTTCCATTGATCTACGTAGTGTTCCATCAAGCGTAGGATTGTATCGGTTTTAGCCTATGCGTTGCAATAAGATGAATTTGTTTCTAGAGGTCTGGCCCCGAAGCAAGCGAAGCGCCGAAGGTGCGATGCCCAGAAACTCGGCGATCAGTTCCAGCACGGCCTCGTTTGCCTTGCCCTTTTCTGGGGCCGTAGAAACCTTGACGAGAAGCCGGCCGTTGCGAAACCCTGCCACGACGTTCTGTGGGGCATGCGGCAGCACGGTCACGGCGAGGACGGTACCTTCTTTTTCCTGTCGAAGCGCAGGTCCAAGGTACCTGAGCTTGGCATCGAGGTCATCATCCCTCACGATCGGTGTTCCCCTCTCTACCCAACATTGCGAGGAACTGCGCCTCATCGATAATGTTGATAGCGAGTTCATGTGCCCTGCGGTTTTTCTCCGATCCCGAACCAGGATCGTTGGTGACAAGATAGTCGAGGTCCTTCGTCACGCTCGATTTCACAAAACCCCCGGCGTCTCTGACGAGTTTCTCTGCTTCAGCGCGTTTCATTGTGGTAAGTTCACCTGTAAAACAAAAGCTTTTGCCCGCAACAGCGCTTTTCCCTTCCGGTGCAGCAATCACCGGTGGCCGAATATGCACGAAACCCTTGTCCACAAGCTCGCGCATATCAGCCTCCACCAGACGAAGACCGTGATACAGCGCCTTGGCGGTGATCTCCGCGAAACCATCGATCTGCGCAAAATCGGACCAAGAAGCGTGGAGCAGCGTATCCAGACTATCATAGCCTGCTGCGACCAACTTCTCCGCCATGAGCAGGCCAATTCCCTCAATGTCGAAACCCGCGATAAACTGCGCAAGGCTCACCTCACTCTGCGCCTTGATATTTCGAATTACCTTCTGCGCGCTCTTCTCGCCCATTCTCTCGAAAGAGAGGAGATCCTCCACCGTAAGCGAGTAGAGGTCGGGTATACGCACGACTCTGCCTGCATCGAACAGTCTTCGCAGGAGCGCGGAGCCGATATCTTTGATGTCGATGACGGAAAGCCACTTCTCCAATCGATGGTAGGCCTTGCCGGGACACGCGGCGTTCGGACAGTAGAGTCGCGTATCTTCGTCCACGAGCGGCGTTCCGCACAGCGAACAGTGTGTCGGAATGGCAATCGGCGTGGCATTCGGCGGATTCTCCACGAGCGACTCTATCTTAGGGATGATTTCCCCTCGTTTGGTAATCACTACCTTGGACCCGATGCGCAGATCCATGGAACGGATCATTCCCGGATTGGCAAGGTTTGCCCTCTGCACGGTCGTGCCCGCAAGGCGCACCGGCTCGACCAGCCCTATCGGTGTCACGGAGGTCCCGGACTCGCTCCATTCCACACCCACTAGAGTTGTCACCGCCTCTTCCGGACTGAACTTAAAGGCTATCTGGAGTTCTGGCCTGAGCTTGCTCGCATCTTCGAGATCGATTCTGTTTCCCTTTATTACAAGGCCGTCGATGTCGTACGGAAGGCTTGCCCGCACCTCCATCATTTTCGCCCGATAGGCCACAACCTCCTCGGGACTCTTACACTCTATCGTCGGCACGACAAGAAAACCCATCCGCTGCAGCCAGGCAATCTTTTCCAGCTCTGTCGAAAAAGGAGGACCTGAAGGCAAAGAACCCAGCGCATCATAACAGATGATATCGAGGTCCTCGGCCCCTTTGCCATCCTTGCGCTTCATGAGCCCATTGGCCGCATTTCGACAATTCGCCTTGTCCGCGTATTTCTCCGCATGAATGGCCCTCGACATAAGCACTTCGCCGCGCACAGCTCCCGAAAACGGCTCCGGAAGCTCCTTTGGAACTCCATTCATACGCACGACATTCGGAGTGATGTCGTCGCCGATCTCTCCATCCCCCCTCGTGACTCCTCGGACAAAGTGCCCCTCGTCATACTGCAGCTCTATACTGGCCCCATCGAGCTTATATTGTACGAGATAGAGTCCGAAATTCATCTTCGCAGCCCATGCGAGGAACGAGCCCGGATCAGTGGCCTTGGAAAGGCTTCCCATGGTCATTCGATGCCTATATTTAGGCCATCGCTCTGAGCGATCCGCACCGATAGAGGCCAACAGGGCATTCCCAGGATCGATCGAAGCCAGCTCATCCCAGAGCGCATCGAACTCTTCATCCGAGATTTCTGGCTCTCCGTTGTAATAGCGCTCTTGGTGATGCCGAATCAGGGCCTCCAATTCTCTGACACGCGAGGCAACTGCATCATCTTTTCCGCGTACTATATCCGCCATACCCTCATACTATCGGCTCACACGTCGCATTGTCAAAGTATCCCTTGGGCCGGCGCACAGCGAAGTCTGTTTCTCGGTGGCCGCTTTATAGTTCCTGCTGACTGATGGTGGGAAATATGCTATGCTTCGAACATGTACTATTTTGCGATTCAAATTGCGACTCGCAAGGAACAAGAATGGCTTCAACGAATTCAGGGAAAAGTAAAGGGTATTCGTTTTCACAATATAATGAAAAAAATGTACATCAGAAGAAAAGGTAGGACTAAACTCGAAGAGGTGCCTCTCTTTTCAGGATATATCTTTTTCGAATATCACGATGAAGAACTGCCGGCAGATATCATTCACGAGATACGACATTCGCAATTCTTCATCCGATTTTTGCCGAACAATGAATCTTCACGTCCTTTGAATTTCCACGACAGCGAAATCATTCGCCATTTCATTCAGTTCGGCAGCCTCATCCCCACATCCCTGGTAAAATTTGAGGAGGATCAAAAGATCAAAGTGATAGAAGGCCCGCTCCAGGGCATCGAGGGTTTTATCATCAGGGTGAACCGCCGGAAACACCGCGCAAAAGTCAGGTTGACCATTGCAGAATCCGTCATGATCCTGGATCTGGCATTCGAGGTCATGGAGCCTGAAACCATCGGTGCAGGCACGCGGGGGCATAATGAAAGAACATGAATTGCTCCCGTTCGAGCAGCTCTCCGTGCCTGGCATGCTCTATGCATGCATGGTCCGCGCGGTTTTAGGGACAGGACGGATCCTTGCGATCAAAACTCCACCTCTGCCAACAGGCTATAGTCTGGTCACCGCAGACCAGCTCCCTTTCAAAAATGAACTCTGGATAGAAGATATTCCGATTCCTCTTTTTGCATCGAAGTCCGTTTTGTACAGAGGGGAGTCTGTGGGCCTCATCATAGGGCCGGATCCACTGGTAGTCGAAGAACTGGCCTCAACATCGGTGGTCGAATGTGAAGAATCCACATCTATTGTCGACTGGCACACCATTTCATCTTCCGACATCGCCGCAAGGATTGATTTTTCCCGCGGACAGAAACCCTCAGATGGGCAAGTCGATAGCACGACCACAAACACTCTGGAATTCAGTTCTTATCTGAACATCGAGCCGCATGAACTGACATTTCACAGCGATATCGGGGCGATCGCCGAATGGGATTACGACAAGCTGAAACTGGCATGCCCTACCCTCTGGCCTGAGCATACACGCACCTGCATTGCCGAGATGTTGGGAACATCTGTAAAGGACATTGAAATCGCCATGCTTCAAATGCACGACAGTTCCGAGCTGTATGCCTGGTATCCATCTTTGCTCGCAGCAAGGGCCGCCGTTGCGGCTTGGGTCTTTAAAAAACCTGTAAAGCTCATGGTCTCGATCAAACGAGAAAGAAAATACCTCCCACGTATTCATGGGATATCCCTTCATGTACGATCGACCTGGTCGAAGGACACGCATAGGCTCCTCCGTATAGACTGCCGTTTCGCGATCCCTGTTGGGGCATATCCTATATTTGCCAAGCTTCTTCTGAAAAAAACGGTGAGTTTTGCGGCAAACAGCATTCCTGACACCGCTCTTTCCATAGTTGGATTCGCGGTAAGGGTCAATACAGTACCCATGGGAGCACTCGAAAGTATATCGACGGCGGCTATCTACGGAATGATCGAAGCTCACATCGCTAGGGCAGCGCGAGCCATGAATTACAGCCCCTTGGAACTAAGTCAGTCGACGTTTTCTAAAAAAGAAAGCGCTGGAATAAAAATCGCACGGCCACTGCTGCAGCGTACGGACTTCTATCGCAAATATGCGGCATACGAGCAGATATACAAACGAAATCCGGGTGAAAAAGAGGCGATGCTCCGTGCGATCTCCTTTTCCATAGCACACCAGAATTCTCAAGTCCTCCTGCCCTCTGCGGCGAATAAGGCTCAAATCCAACTCATGCTCGACAGAAACCTCAGAGCCGTGCTCGAATCTGACGCAGCCTACTCCTCGGAGCGCCTGAAGACAGCTCTCAAGTTCCGGATTTCCCAGAATCTCCAAATACCGGCAGGACACATTGCACTTGAGAATAGCCGACAGTCTCATCCAGAAGCAATTCCTTTGATCTCTTCGTCGGGCATGGCGATACTGAGCGATCTCGTGTGCCGGGCAAGCAGCCGCATCCAGCGCATGCGATTTAGAGAAGGGCTGCCGCTTACCGTTCGCACGTATTCTCTGCTGAAGCATGAGGTGCCATTGGAAAAAATCTCAAAAAGCCTTCTGCGCCCCTCAATTGGCGCTGCGATTCTTGAAGTCGAATACGATACCAGAACAGCAATTATGCAGCACATGCGGCTGGAAATTTTGGCGTATGCAGGGAAAATCCTTTCGCCTGCCCATGCGACATCGGCGATTCGCGCTGCAGGTCTTGCAGCGCTTCGTGCCTGCCTCATCGGTGCGTATCCTGAAAGTGAATCATTCAACGACGTATATACCTCAATACTCTCCCAGACTGTCATCCACGTGGACTTGATCGATGATGAAAAAGCCTCGATATCTCGGCCTCTTGGGGATCTTGCCTACGCCCTTGTGCTCTCTTGCTTTTTGGAAGTCCTTCAACAGTTGCGCGATTCCGACAGATCGCTACTCCCCTTTAGACCAGCTTCGACGATGTTGGCAGGGGTAAATCGGCGATGAATATAGAATTCAATCTAAACGGCAGCGTGCAAAAGGTCGTTATCACAAGCGTAGAGCGGGCCATCGATGTGCTTACTCGGCAATGCGGCATAAAAAGCCTTTCAGGCACATGCCTTGAAGGGCAGTGCGGCACCTGCCTCATTCTTCTCGAGGGCAAGCCCGTCTACAGCTGTCTTATGCCTGCATTTATGCTGCGCGACCATAGAGTCGAAACGACGGAATACTTCACGAAAATGCGAGAGTACAGCCTTTTGAATTCCGAATTGACGAAGGAAGGAAGTGCGCTGTGTTCTTCATGCCATAACGGAATCATGCTCATGGGAATGATGCTCATCCGCAGCGTACCGGCACCGACAAGGGGAGAAATCCTCAGCAGCCTGTCGAATGTGCATTGCGACAGCATCGACCCCGACGATTTTGCAGATGCAGTACTGAAGATAATCCAGGACCTAGGGATAGCGAGAAAAATGACATGAACCTTAGCGAAATTCACTACCCTCGTAGCTTGCAGGAACTCATGCTTCTCCTCGAACGAGAGTGGCATATCCAAATAGTGGCTGGCGGAACCACCTTCGGCTGTATTCAGATTTCACGATATCTCTCATTCGAGCCGTCGATCGTGTATATTGGACAGATTCCGGAGCTCAGATCGATCCACAAGACAGAGCGCATGATCTCCTTTGGTGCAGCCTGCACCCTCAGTGAACTTGAACATGTATACCCTTTTGAACACGGTCAGGCCAGAAAACTGCTGCACGCCATCGGGACTCCTGCGGTCCGGAACATCGCGACAATCGGCGGCCACCTCATGTACGGGAAGAGGTTCCTTAGCCTGTGGGCTCTTCTGGCCTGTTTCGACGCCGAGCTCGAATTCAGGGCTTTTTCGAAAACCAGCACGAAGAATATCTGGTATTCGGCTGATGAAATGGGCATGCCTACCATCGAATCCGGCAGACTGCTGACAAGAATCAGAATTCCATTGCAATCCATAGATCATCTGTTCATACAACGGATCGGGGGGGCTGTATTCCCCGACGGAGACGGTGGGTATCTCGTCTCTGTGGCTACTATCGACCGCCGTACGATTTCGAATTTCAAGCTAGTTATAGCCGGCCCCCGTGCGTATAGAGATTTCGATGCCGAGCAGAGAATCATTGCAGCCCCTTATCCTCTGCCGGCAAGAATCATGCAGACTGTCATGAGAATGTATGCGGAGAGCCTGCGTAAAACCAATTTCTGGAATGTGGAGCTTCTTTTGCCGCTCATTTCGCAGGCGCTCGAGGCGCTCCAGCGTTCTACTGAATAAAACAACGAGGAATTTTTATGGCGGAAAGACTGGGGAGCGATGGAAGGCTTTTTCTCATCCCGACGCCCCTGGCCCCTTATTCGCCTCGGGCCTGGGAGCCCCAACGGCTGCGTGACATGATCGCACCACATATTCTCGAACGTCTGAGGCATATCTCGCTCTATGTCGTCGAATCGGAAAAATCGGCCACACGCTTTCTCTCCAGATTGCTGCCTCAGGAAAGCTTCGACAGGATTCGCATGGTATTGCTCGACGAACATTCGACGGCCCGCGACCTCGAAGCCCCTCTTGCGGCACTGAAGGAGGGAACCGACTGCGCGATACTCTCCGAGGCAGGGCTGCCCTGCATTGCAGACCCCGGTGCAGCCCTTGTTGCAGCCGCACACCGCGAGAACATAAGGGTGGTTCCGCTCGGGACTGACAGTTCTCTCCTCTTGGCACTTGCGGCATCCGGGCTCAACGGGCAACAATTCAGTTTTTTAGGCTATCTTCCGGTGCAAGATGACACGCTGCGGAGGAGGCTCACCACCGAGGGAATTGCAGCACAGCACGACAGTGCGGCGAGGATTTTTATCGAGACTCCATACCGAAATGCAAGAGTTCTCGAAGCGTGCAAGGAATCCTTGCCTGAAAAGCTTCACCTCTGCTGTGCGGTCGGGCTCGGGACAGAAGAGCCAAGAGTCATCTCCATGCCTGTTTCGATGTGGAGAAGCAACGCTTCTGCAGCGCCTCAAGAGCCTGCTGTGTTCTGCTTTGGATTGCCCGCGATGCTCGAGGAAAAGAATGCACGCCTACAGCCACCAAGAAGCCGCCGCGCATAGGAAATATCTCAGGCCGTCGACACGGCGCGGGGCGCCTAAATGATGCGGGGCGCCGATATGGTGCAGTGGGCCGACATGATTCGGGGCAGTTCTCCGAACACTATTCTGCACCAGCCAAAAACGAGAGCCGCTCTTTCAGATACGCACTTTTTTCTTTGAGGCCGAGCGCCTTAGTTTGAATTTGTATGGCATTGGGTTTTTCGGGAGAAAGACGGATTGCGCCCGACGACTCTCGTATCAATCGCAGTATCTTCTCGACCGAGATCTTGGACACCTTTGAGAACTCCACCACCACGATGCCATTGCGCTCCCTCAGGCTGCTGATGGAAAGTCTTCTACAGAGGACACGCATCTCCGCAAGCGAAAGCAGCGAAAGCGCCTCCTCCGGAAGAGGACCAAATCGTTCGACCAACTCTTCATGGAGCGAATCGATCTCTTCTTGGCTTCGAACAGAGGCGATACGCTTGTAAATCTCCATTTTTATCATGGGGATGGAAATGTAATCGTCGGGGATGAAGCCGGAATATTCGAGCTCCAGATAGGGCTCCTCTTCCTCCTGTCCGAGCCCGGAAAGTCGAGAGACGGCCTCGTCGAGTAGTTTTAGGTAGAGATCGAAGCCCACCGCATAGATGTCGCCCGACTGTTCGCGACCAAGGAGGTTCCCCGCGCCACGCACCTCAAGGTCCTTCATTGCAATCTTGAAACCAGAGCCCAATTCGGTGAAATCCGAAATGATCTGGAGCCGCTTCATTGCGAGTTCGCTGAGTGCCCTCTTGTCCGGATAGAGGAGATATGCATAGGCCTGTCTGTCCGAACGGCCTACCCTTCCTTTCAATTGATAAAGTTGAGAGACCCCATAATTATCGGCCCTGTCGATGATGATTGTGTTGACATTCGGGATGTCGATGCCGTTTTCGATGATCGTCGTGGAGACGAGGACATGGAAGGCACCATGGATGAAACGGTGCATGATCGATTCCAGATCGCGTGCATCCATCTGACCATGGGCGCTCTCCACCAAGGCTTCGGGCACAAGCTGCCGGATGCGCTCCTCGATCTCTGGGAGCGTCTCGATGCGGTTATGGAGATAGAATATTTGGCCGCCACGTTCCATCTCGTTCCGGATCGCGCGCGCAACCAGTTCCGGAGAAAACTCCTCGACGAAAGTCTGGATCGACTGGCGCTCCATGGGAGGTGTTTGCAACAACGACATGTCGCGAATTTTGAGCAGGGACATGTGGAGGGTACGCGGAATCGGCGTTGCAGTCAGCGTGAGACAATCGATGCTGGCTTTCATCTCCTTAAGGCGTTCCTTATCCTTGACACCAAAGCGCTGCTCTTCGTCGATGACGAGGAGACCAAGGTCTTTGAATCTAATATCTTTCTGCAATATTCGGTGCGTGCCGATCACCATGTCGATACTGCCGTCGCTCAATCCTTTGATCGTGGTCTGCTGTGTCTTTTTTTCGATGAGGCGAGAGAGCAAGGCGACTCGTATAGGGAAGTCCCCTATGCGCTCTATGAAATTTTCATAATGCTGCTCGGCGAGAATGGTCGTGGGAGCCAGAAATGCCACCTGCTTTCCAGCAGTGACGGCCTTGAAGCAGGCACGCATCGCTATCTCTGTTTTACCGAAACCGACGTCGCCGCACACCAGTCTATCCATCGGCCTCGTGCTTTCCATGTCGCGCTTGACCTCTTCGATACAGCGGAGCTGATCCTCTGTCTCCTCATAAGGAAAGGTCGCCTCGAACTGTATCTGCCATTCGTTGTCGGGTGGAAAAGCAAAACCACGCGCCGCTTTTCTGCGGGCATAGGTACGGATGAGGCGTTCGGCGAGCTCCTCCACCGATTTGCGAACTCTTCTTTTGCGATTTTCCCAGGCTTTTGAGCCCAGTGAATCGAGGCGCGGCGCCTCACCCTCGTTCCCTATGTAACGTTGGACAAGATTCGCCTGCTCGATGGGCACAAAAACTTTTTCCTCGCCGGCATAATCGATGCGGATGTAATCCCGCTCGAGGCCGAGGACGGTGAGCCGCTCAATGCCGCTGAATCTGCCTATTCCGTAGTTGACGTGCACCACGTAGTCGCCCGGCGAAAGTTCGATGAAACTCTCGATCGCCGCACTTTTCGCCCTTGCAAGCGAGCGCGGCACATGTTTGCGCCGTCCAAAGAGCTCATGTTCGGCGAGCACGCGCAATTTCAAGGCCGGAAGACTGAAGCCCGACGAAACAGGCCCCCGGACGATGGTGACGGAGTCGTCCTGAATGAGCGACGCTATTCGCTCTGCCTGGGACGCGCTCGAAGCGATAATCCACGTGTGATACTGCTCTTTCTTGAAGCCGACCAATTCTTCTTTGAACAGTCGGATATTTCCAAAATACGAGTGAGGCGGTTCTCCCCCGAGCGAAATCCTCTCGGCATCGGCATCGATCCCCTTGAGCGCATAGCAGAAGATTACCGCAGACAATGAGCTCAACAACTCCGAAATATTGAAGACGATCTTGTGGGGCGGAGGCACAATCGCTTCACGGAGCGCAAGCCGGTACATGGATGCGTACTCTTTCCGGATAGTCTCAGACAGGGCATCGATGCGCTCCCGAGCAACGACAACCAACAGTGTCGTTGCATCGGCATACTCGATCAGACTGGAGGCCTTATCGAAGGCGAGAGGAAACCAAAACTCTTCGCCTTCCATTTCTCTGCCGGAACTCAAATCCTCAATCACCTGCTCCATGCGGGACTCCAAGTGGACAAACTCACGCGAATGTTGTCGCAGGTGGGCAAGTGCGTCCGCATCCCATACAACTTCCTTCAATGGCCGAATGCAGACCTGTATTGTTCTCTCTGTCCCGGATTGAGTCGCAGGGTCGAAGCGGACGATTCTTTCAATACGGTCAAAATCGAAGTGGATGCGGACCGCGAGCTCATCGCCCGGCATATAGATATCGAGCACCTCGCCGCGAACCGCATATTCGCCGGGCAAGCTGACAGAGGGGACGCGGAGGTATCCCAACCACGCAAGCCGATTCGAGATAATGCCCGGTTCGAAAACCTCAC